>Ga0307512_10000032_pt1 | contig 140169 bp, 132 predicted proteins | sample 14_EM_MG_FD_200267 | JGI IMG/M metagenome (GOLD analysis project Ga0307512, IMG submission 200267) | Populus trichocarpa ectomycorrhiza microbial communities from riparian zone in the Pacific Northwest, United States - 14_EM | ecosystem: Host-associated > Plants > Roots > Unclassified... | reverse complement strand
CCGCGGGTTGACAGGTACGGGTCCGGGTTTGGCCCGCCAAGACGCTGCGGGTCGGGTTTTTGGACGGTTCTGGAACCGAACCGAACCGTTTTTCCGGTCCGAACCCGGACCGCTGGCGGGTTACCCGCACCCGTTGCTAACACTAATCCTAGAGGACCAATGGCAGGTGTACGGAAATTCAGGGGTCATGGAGGTGGTTAGTGTGACGGGGAGTATATATTCGGCACACCCGGAGTAGATAGACAGCATCTCCTTTCCATCTCATCTTATCATACAATGAAAATACACTCTTTCTTTCCCAACTTTTGGTCTCACTCGCTCTGTCCGAGATGTGGATCCACGCAATTGCATGGATCATGAATGCTGGGTAGTAACATATCTTCTCACCTGAATCCGACACTCCTTGAACCAGAACCGCTCTTTCACATGAATTCCGTTTGGATGTCGCGAGAGGTGTGGCAGAGTGTTGCTGGTGGAATCTCTGCCTTCTAGCTCCATCGTTTCACCACAGCGGCCTCCAAGTGTTGCATCTCTAAGTTCTCTCAATGGGCGTGTCCAGGTGCTCCTCTGATTGTGCTTGACTACCATCTGCGGCCAGATTGACCATATGTATATATATACAGAGACTTAAATAATGCATGCCATATTATGATGTAGTGAATCTTGTGACTGTAACAAAGACGAATATGATAAGACGAAATACCTTGTGGTTGTGTGCTGTGCAGCGGTCTCGGCTGCTCTCGAAGTCTCCTGTAGCGCTGCGCAGAGGTCTCAGGAGCTCCAAAATTTGACTATCATATAAGTCAAATCTCGTAGCATCCTGAATGCACCTCCACAACGGCAGGTGCTTTCAGGAACACCTGAGAATGCTCTTGCAGAGTCTGAGAGCACATTGCTTATCTCCAGGGGGGTCTGGGAGCTTCTAGAAGTACTTAGAAGCACTGGTGAGGTCGCCCAGAGTGTCTGGGAGGATTGCATGTTGCTTCCGGACCGATTTACATTTTGGTGATGAAGACGGACCAAATACCTATGCCTGAAAAGGTCAAGGGTATGATGTATGATCAGATCGAGGCTGCATTGCAGTGTGGGGCTCCACAGTTGCCTTGGCTCAACCACTATCTCCGGAACACCTTGACAGTCAAATACAATAGGGAGAAAGTGATTCTGTGGGTATATTGGCCACTTACCCAGTGGCTCATCAAACAGGTTATCATTCCTTCACAATCCCACTTTGTGCCACTCATATCAACTCTGACATTTAACTCTGACACACATCAACTCTGACATTTAACACTGCCATCGACTCTTTGTATGACAATAATACTAACTGTGCGCAGTACTGCCGCCTCTTAGGCTACAATTGTTTTGCTATCCATCGCTCAATGAGCGCCAATGTGCGTGCCTCCCTGAAGAAGTCATTTATCAACCACAGGCAGTTGAAGGTTCTTGTCTTGTCCTATCTGACAAGCAATGGGAGTCTGAACCTACATTATAATTGCGGAAATTCCGTCATGGTAGAACAGGGTACAAACTACTCAATGAAACATCAGGCATGGTTGCGTGTCCGGCAGATTGGTCAACAGAAAACCCAACACACAACTGGATTGGTAAACCTCGCCCCGATCGCTTGCTTGATTGTAAACACCCAGCGGATGTAGCAAACACCAATGCCATCTGCGCTGGGGGTTCTCCAGACTGCTGCCAGTGAGGACATTGATCTCGATACTGGTCAAGTATATGATACATTGATTGGAAAGATTGCCCCACAGGCACTCTGGTCTGCTGTGATTGGGCGATATAACGATCTAATAATGGATGTTAGTATATTTCTGATCTTTCTATACTTTCCATTTTTGGGTCTGCGCATTGTTTCTTTCTGGGTTGGTTCTTGGGTTTGGGATCTGTCTTTCGGGTTGACAGTGTGGGTCTCTGTGTGGGTTTCCGGGTTCACTACGCCGGGTTCATGGTCACTTATGGGTTATGTCATGGATGTCTGTTTGCAAGGATTTGAGCTGTATCGATGACGAGTCCCGACGAATGGAGTAATTCAGTCGCTGACTTTGACTGCCGACCAGCCTGACTGTGACTCTGACAGCAGCCACTCTGACAGCAGCCACTCTGACAGCAGCCACTCTGACAGCAGCCACTCTGACAGCAGCCCTCTGACAACAACTCTGACAACAATCTGACAACCGCTCTGAGAGCTACTCTCGAAAGTGTTTGCCATGCCCATGCTTGGTGGACAAAAAGTCTTCATCATTTAACAATGCGAAATCTCTATTGGTATGCGCTCTTCAAGCAGATCGCCCAGCAAGTACTCTACAGTCAAGGAGAAATTAAACGATCATTTCGGTACTTCCTAAAACCATATTTAAGGGACACTGCGACCTAAAACTATACCGAAATCCTTCAATACCGATGAAAGCTAAGAGTAACACCCAAAGAAATCAAGAAGCGAACAAAATAAATATGCAATGCGGAAGCACAGTAGTCCTATCCAACGAGATATCCATGCCACCTGGTTGTAGGCTCAAGTTTGTCATTAGTGTGAATTCACTTGTGAGTAGTGTTAGCAACGGTTCCGGACCGTCACTTCGGGTCCGGGTCCGGGTCGTCAATAAACCCGAACTGTCGATTCGGGTACGGTTGAATCGACATCTCCCTACCCGTCTGAATTGGGTGCGTCTTCAGTGGGTCCTCCAGCGGGTCTATTTGTAAATACATATACCGCACATGCCTTTGCTATTTGATAATGGTACTTAATCAAAATCGATTATTCGACATCCATGAATCCCAATTTGTATGTTTTCTCGGGTGCGAAACCGATAACATTTGAATTCATATTTTTCCTCTACTAATTAGTATTTTTGACCATGGAGGAGGTCAATAGTTCAATCATAAGCTCAAATATCCATGTGATGCCTTCATTACGCAATATGCATCACGAGATAATCAGGAGACTCAGTTGACTCTCAGTTGACAATCAATTTCCGAATGGGGCCGTGACGGTATAACTTTCTCTTTTGCCAATGATGGATGGCAATACATTGGTTATGGATAACAGTGAGCAAATCACTTAGCAATTACCTTATTCAAAAGGCCAAATTTCGGTGAGGCTCCATGGATGCTCATTTTCAGAATGTGAAAGTGACTGTTCTGCTTGCTCTTTTGATGGTAAAGGCTGCCAATATGTTGGTTGCACATAAAAGAAAGCATATCCCGTTCCAATCACCAAAGTTACATTACTAAAGATCGTTGACGCTGTGTTGACATGCAGTTAAAGGTGGTAGCGACATCGACACTAACCGTAATGCAAATAAAGGCTGCCAAACGTCAACTATTCATATAGGACGTAGCGCATCTCTTGCATTATACATCATGCAACGCCCACAATGGTTGATGCTGTGTTGATGCTCTGTTGACGCTCTGTTGACACTGTGTTAACGGTTTGTTGACGCTCATTGTCAGGTGAAGCGACGTCGACATTAACGATTTTGCCTATAAAGGCGGCCAATACGTTGAATATGGATAAGTACCGTAGCGCAGCCCTTCGATGATACAAGATGCAACATACAAAATTGTTGACGCTCTGTTGACGCTCATTTTCAGATTGGGGCTGTGACCATGTCCCCTTTTCTTTTACCCATAAAGGCTGCCAATACGTTGATTATGGGTAAATGCTGTATCACAGCCCTTGGATTATACAAGATGCAATACCCAATAATGTTGATGCTCTGTTGACACTCTGTTGATGCTCTGTTGATGCTCTGTTGATGCTCTGTTCCCGCTCTGTTGACGTTCATTATCAGGTGAAGCGACATTGATATCAACCATATTACCTAGAAAGGCGGGCAATACTTCGATTATGGATAACAGCCGTACTCCAGCCCTTGGGTGACACAAGATGCAACACTCAAAATCGTTGACGCTCTGTTGATGCTCATTTTCAGATTGGGGCTGTGACCGTGTCGCTTTCACTTTTGCGCACAAAGGCTGCCAATACGTTGATTATGGGTAAATGCCGTAGCACAGCCCTTGAATCATATAAGATGCAACACCCAAGATTGTTGACGCTCTGTTGACCCTCTGTTGATGCTCTGTTGAAGCTTTGTTGATGGTCTGTTGACGCTCTGTTGACGCTCATTGTCAGGTGAAGCGATGTCGACATTGACGATTTTGCCTATAATGGCGGCCAATACTTCGATTATGGATAAATGCCATAGCGCAACCCCTGGATGATACAAGATGCAACACACAAAATTGTTGACGCTCTGTTGACGCTCATTTTCAGATTGGGGCTGGGACCATGTCACTTTTTCTTTTGCACACAAAGGCTGCCAATACGTTGATTATGGGTAAATGCTGTAGCACAGCCCTTGAATCATATAAGATGCAACACCCGAGATTGTTGACGCTCTGTTGACACTCTGTTGATGCTCTGTTGACGCTTTGTTGATGGTCTGTTGACGCTCTGTTGACGCTCATTGTCAGGTGAAGCGACGTCGACATTGACGATTTTACATATAAAGGCGGCCGATACTTCGATTATGGATAAATGCCGTAGCGCAACCCCTGGATGATACATGATGCAACACACAAAATCGTTGACGCTCTGTTGACGCTCATTTTCAGATTGGGGCTGTGACCATGTCGCATTCTCTTTTGCGCGCAAAGGCCGCCAATACGTTGATTATGGGTAAATGCCGTTGCACAACCCTTGAATCATATAAGATGCAACACCCAAGATTGTTGACACTCTGTTGACGCTCTGTTGATGCTCTGTTGATGCTCAGTTGACGCTCTGTTGATGGTCTGTTGACACTCTGGTGACGCTCGTTGTCAGGTGAAGCGACGTCGACATAGACGATTTTGCCTATAAAGGCGGCCAATACTTCGATTATGGATACATTCAGTAGCGCAGCCCCTGGATGATACAAGATGTAACACACAAAATCGTTGACGCTCTGTTGACGCTCATTTTCAGATTGGGGCTGTGACCATGTCGATTTCCCTTTTGCCAACAAAGGCTGCCAATACATTCATTATGGGTAAATGCCATAGCACAGCCCTTGAATCATACAAGATGCAACACCCAAGATTGTTGATGCTCACTGGATGCTCTGTTGATGCTCTGTGGACGCTCTGTTGATGCTCTGTTGACGCTCATTGTCAGGTGAAACGATGTCGACATTAATGATTTTGCCTATAAAGCCAACCAATACTTCAATTATGGATAAAAGCCGTAGCACAGACCTTGGATGACACAAACTGCAACGCACAAAATCGTTGACGCTATGTTGACGCTCATTTTCATACTGGGGCTGTGACCATGTCGCGTTCTCTTTTGCCCACAAAAGCTGCCAATACGTTGATTATGGGTGAATGCTGTAGTTTGGCCCTTGGATTATACGAGATGCAACACCCAAATAGTTGATGCGTTGCTGATGCTCCGTTGACGCTCTGTTGATGCTCTGTTGACGCTCTGTTGATGCTCTGTTGACACTGATCATTATGTGTAGCAACATCGACATTAACTTTAGTGCCTTCAAAGGAGGCCAATACCTCAATTATGGGTAAAAGCCGTAGCACAGCCCTTGGATTATACAAGATGCAACACCCACAATTGTTGACACTCTGTTGATGTTCCTTTTCAGAATGGCGCTGTGACTATGTCGCTTTCTGTTTTGCCAATAAAGGCTGCCAATACGTTGATTATGGATAACAACAAGGAACTTGTGTCTCAATTAACTTACTTGCGAGACTAAATATCGTTGACGCTCTGTTGACGCTCATTTTCAGAACGGAGCTGTTATCCTGTCGCTGTCTCTTTGACCTATAAAGGCTGCCGATACGTTGGTTATGGATAACGGTGAGCAAATTGTGACCCAATTAACTTACTTAGAAGACCCAAAATTGTTGATGCTCCGTTGACGCTCATTATCAGAATGTGGCTGTTACCTTGTCGCACTCTCCTGTCCCTATTAAGGCTGACAATACGTTGATTATGAATAACCACAAGCAATTCATATCCCAATTAACTTTCTTACAAGATGAATAATCGTTGACACTCCATTGACACTTACCATAATTATGTCCTAACTGGTGTTGTATAGTTAATCATTTTGTATAAATAATCATATGGTCATTATTGGCAGCCAAAGTACAAATTATATGAATACTCAGTTGCATGCAAATGCTTTGTGGCAAGTCAATTTCTGATCCACTGATGCACTTGATCTACAAGCAATGGATAATGTAGCACTGTCACATTTCAGCGCTTTCAGCTGGCAATTTACCGCATTTTGATCCAGATACTAATGTTTCATCAATATAGCCCAATTTGTGTATTTTGCCTTATCCAGTTGCTTCTCCTCAATTTCCATGACCTACCATAAGCAATTTCCAAAATTTTAACTATGTGCACCGGATCGGAATGCGAAGTGATGTCGCTGGATTTGTGGATGAATGTTACATGATGGTAGTCATTCCGACAGATTTGGGTTACGCTTTGACCATTCCTTCTATGACACGTATGCCATCGCTGACCAATATTCTGTTAGTAAATTTTGTCTTCAATATAGATTGTGCGTTCTCACTCAGGTGTAGGAGGAATGACAATATCATGTTGATCGATCGTCAATCCACTTGGTTTGGAGTCTGGAACGTTTGCATGGCACAGACGACCCTTGCTCATGCACAGACAAATTATCGTGTTTCACAATTTGGTCACTTATATTAAAAAAATGCCGACATGTCGGAAACGAGGTTCACGAATGACTTTTCACAGAGATATGTAGTCAATAACTGAATAGTGTGCAGGTAGTCTAGAAATGACAAACGAGCCAGTACTACATGTTCATCAGAATTCGAATCCTGTATTGTAATTTGCTTGAGAGGTTCTATGCAGGGGTAAAGGCTTACAGGTTTAACATGTTTTGTTAATTTAAGTGGTAACCAGTCAAGTACCGCGTCGGGTGTGAGAGCCGATATGGCTACTTGTGACTGAGGTTTCCCGGGTGCTAATCTCAAATGGCCAATTCCAGCCCATGAAGTTTCTTGTGACATTGCGATGCTCTGTTGACACTATCATGTGTCTCTCCATCAGCTCACCAAATGTTGTCAGCGCAGTAGCAGGAGTCCACTGATCCATTTGCAGCTTAATGACCGCCTTAACTGTCAATATGGCTGTTCTGTACCTCAAAACTTACAAATGATGCAAGACAAAAGATCGTTTACACTAAAATTCAGGATGCAGCAGGGAGCATCTCTCGGCTTATTTTGATTATAATGGCAGCCAATGAAACTAAACAAGACAATGATGTATCATAGTTAATATTTTGCACATAACAGTAGGATATCAGAACGCGACCAAAAATAGAAATACCCGAAAAGGAGAACCGGAGATTGGACCCGACGGGTCTAGCCAAACCCGGCAAAACCCGCGGGTTGACGGGTACGGGTACGGGTTTGGCCCGCCAAGAAGCTGCGGTTGGGGTTTTTGGACGGTTCTGTAACCGAACCGAAATGTTTATCCGGTCCAAACCCGGACCGCTGGCAGGTTACCCGGACCCGTTGCTAACACTACTTGTGAGATATGAGAGACACCCGCAGTGCCGAAGAGCGATGCTTGAACGTTTTCAAATACAAATTGGCCTTGGAATGGGTTTGATTGGCTTGGCCGAAGAGCGAATACGTGGAGTAGCCAACACACTCTCCGTCTTGTTAACCGATATATTATCATCGGACCAGCACCGTTTGAGGCTTTGGACAAGTGGCCAGTTGTAGCAGGCAATGTATGGTAGGTAGGTAGAGAACGTTGTGGGTAGGGAATGGAATTCTAGGCCATATGAGAGTACGAAGTCAAGTGTGTGATGGTACTACCAAAGTACTCCACGACGTGTATATATACTACACACTCCCAACATAAAGTTGCCAAGATCAGCAGATGTACCACACAGTAAATTACAATGGGTTGGTGAGTTTGAATAATCTACCTGATCCCCGGGCCTCACAGTAAACTACAATGGTACCGTGACATTGATTCATCCATTTCAATCGCATGGCCCTGTTTTGAGTAAAATATGCCAATCGAGCACAACTCGGCTCTGACAAGGTTGCACCGACAGGTCTCTCTGAGAAGGTCGCTCTCTCAAGGTTGCTCTGACAAGGTCCCTCTGAGAGGTTGTTCTGACAAGTTGCTCTGACAAGCACATCCTACTCATCTAACAAGCACGGTGCCAGCTTTGTATGGCCGACACTAACAACTTACTCGACTTTAGATCCGGGAACACTAGTGGTCATCAACCAGATATGGGATAAGAGCGGCCTGCAGGGTCCAACCAAACCTTTCTCAGCTCCCTTGGTAGGGATATGGGGGCCTAACCACTAACCAACATGAACTACTACCCGTAGGAATATGTGTTGTCCAGTACTTAACCAGGTAACTTACCTCCTGAAGGTTCTCAGGTACCTACTCCTGGACATTGGAGTGCTGCACTGCAAATCCCATTGACCTCCAACCATGTGCAGTTTCATAATACTATACTACTTGCAATGCAATATTCAAATTATGGGGCCTTCGTTTTGTTCACCCTCAGGTCAGGTCAGCGGCTGTTGCCCGTGGAGCACCAGTGGGGAGATCTGGCTGGACTTGCGAGAGGTCACCATTCAGGACTGCATCTGCCCCGTCGCCTCGCATACCAGTGAGGACCATACTGTGCCGTATCTAGATTCACCTGTGTGGTTTGACACGCACAGCGAGATCCCTGAGTGGTTGTGCGAGAAGGGTGTCATAGTGTGGCCCAATGTAGGGGTGTGTGGGCAAGAATATAGTTGGGAAGATTGGCAGATTACTGAAACTTAACAAAGTGGTATAATATCAATTCTAACTTATGGAACCTATAAAACTTACTCTGAACATGGGAAAGTCTAGTATAACTTTGACTCTGAAATGAGAGACCCAACATATATGGTATAACCCTGACAATTTCAATAACTCTGACAACCACCCTTCCCAGATATAGGAAGTAACCCCACCTAGTATACAGCATTACTTCAACTATGACTCGGGAGACCCAATGTATACGGTATAACTCCGACTCTGACAATTCCCTACCTCTGACAACCACCTTACTCTGATACAGGAAGCACCGTCGCCTACAATACTGCATTACTTCAACTTTGACTCGGGAGAACCCAACCTATACGGTGTAACTTTGACTCTGACAATTACCTTAACTCTGACAATTTCCCTAACTCTGACAACCACCATACTCTGATACTGGAACCAACCCCACCGATATTACGGCATGACTTCAACTTTGACTCGGGAGAACCCAATGTATACAGTATATCTTCGACTCTGACAATTACCTCAACTCTGACAATTTCAATGACTCTGACAACCACCCTACTCTGATAGGGGAAGCAACCCCACCTATAATACGTCATAACTTCAACTTTGACTTGGGAGACCCAACGTATATGGTATAACTTTGACCCTGACAATCACCCTAACTCTGACAATCCACCTAACTGTGACAATCACCCTAACTCTGACAATCACCCTAACTGACAACTTCGCTACTCTGACACCGGAAGGGACCTTGCCTCTATGGTACTTACTTCAACTATGACACGGAAGACCCAACGTATACGGTATAATCTCGACTGTGACAATGAACTTGATTCTGACATGTTTACAGCATAACTTCGACTTTCACATGCACCATAACTCTGACACTGGAACCAATATTATTGGGTCAATTATCAACTCTGACAAGGTTGTTTTGAGGTGACAGGAAATAGAAATGCACTATAAAATAAACGGTGACGAGCCATGGATTCCATGTACATGCAAAGCCGATACACCCAATGCCAACCTGCACAGCAACATACAACGCACAGAATGGCAAATGGAACCAGATCTGGCAGCAGCACCCACAACTGTTCTAGACAATCCGTAGGCAGCGGTGGCTGCACTGATCAACATCCCAGTGGCAGGTACCAGGGCAGCAGCAGCCGCAGTGATCATCAAAACTGCGGCGCCAGTAGCCGTGGGACTCACTGCAATGAAAATGGCCTACAACAGCACCAATGCAGGGGCACTAATGGCGGTCAAGAGAGCTCAGAAGGCCAGCGGATGAGTGATTGGGATGACCATGACGATGAACCGCGATCCCCACCTCGAAGAACCCACATATTAAATAACTGTAGTCATTCTTCCAGTGTGAACAAGCAAGGAGAGGTAATGACGCCTCCGGCTGAACATTTGTGTCTCACTGACAATATCTAGTTGCGGACACCTAGTCATTCCAGCAGCCAGCGACTGGTTGGGAGGAGCAGAGGTGACCTTGCCGGCTTTCGACTGACTATTCCAAGTTGCAAACACCTAGTTCGTCCAACAACCAGCGGCAGGCAACTAGAAGCAGAAATGTCAACCCGCGCATTGACTGACAATACCTAGGCACAATCGATCACTCTTTCTACTGGTAACCTGGGGGGGAGGAGTACCCACACCCGGGTCCAACAGTAAACTCTCTAGCGGACGATACATTGTCATTGTAATCACCCCGTGACACTCCTCCAGAGACCCAGGAGCACTATGCTCAGCAGCTAAGAACAACATTTCCTTATTGGCTTTGACTTTGCGCAACCTCTCTGACATAGGCAACACCTATATGCAAATGTGGAATAGGTCCCCCATCGATACTGGCCGCCGGCAAAGCGTAAGGTGGGAGACATCAGAGTGACACAAGATTGGTGGGACATTGCCCGAGATCAATTCATTTGCAGAATTCTTAGTGGGGACCCCTACCCAGTCGATGTCGACAATCTGTCCGAGGAAAGATACAAGGAGGCGCACATAATTCTAAGTACAGTGATCAAGGCGTTTGACGTCTCAAATGTCGCTATCCACACAGTATGTATTCGCATGTTTCAAGCCCTGGTCAGTAGCACCGACAAACAAGCTCACGGATCGCCAATCAGCTGCCAGAGTGCTCTTTGCCCAACAGGCTCATGAAGTTGCGCTCGATCAATATGCCACTAGCTTTCGGACTCTGTCGAATGATAATCACCAGAAGCTAGTCACGAGGCTAATCTTTTCTTGCACATACCAGTATCACCATTCACACCTTGAGAGTAAAGTATGACTGAACACCATCGATTCTTCTAATGTCCTGACAATCTACTTACATAGAGAAAAAGATCTTCTGCATCGATCGCTATCGGGTATGATGGCTGAAACCTTCTTCAAGAACTCAAAGTGTAATTTCACGTGACGGCCATATACGTCCCACTTCACCAATGACGTGACAGCAGAGTGTTTGTTACTTGGTACAACTGCAGTGAAGCATTCCTTGGACAACTGGGCTGGTGGCAGTTTCCTATACGTGGTATTTGAAGCGGATACATACAAGAGTGTTCAGAACACTGTTTCGGACACACGTATCTGGCATTTTAGTTGGTTCATATAGTTATCTATTCGAACAATGGGAAAGAATCCAACCAGAGATCCAAAAAATGATCTTCGCGATACATATGGACAGGATAGACTCAATCAATGGTCGAGATCGGAAAGCACCTGCTGCCACACGGTGGGATACGGAGACAGTCAACAACGATGAGAACGTGTAGCTGCTCATGTGTATAGTATATATTAGTTTGATGGTTCGTTATTGGAATACAATCGATGGAAAACTGACTAAATTCATTCCATGAGGAAATGGTTCTAAAATCACAATTAGAATGGCAATCGGTGAATCACATGTCCAGATCTGATGATCGACCCTGAATCCTGACGGAGATCACAGCGAGTATACATGCGGACTCTGACAGCTGACGGTGGGCTCTGACAAGACCTGGGTGATAGCATGAGAAGCCTCTGACAAGATTGTGGCGACTATATGTGCAGACTCTGACAACTGACAGTGGGCTCAGACAAGACCAGGGCAATAGCATGGGAAGCATCTGAGAAGATCATTGCAACTATATGTGTGGACTCTGACAACTGACGGTGGGCTGTGACAAGACCAGGGTGATGGCATGAGAAGCTTCTGACAAGATCACGGTGACTATACGTGCGGACTTTGACAGCTGACAATGAGCTCTGACAAGACCAAGGCGACAGCATGCGGAGCCTCTGATAAGATCATGGCGACTACTCTGACAACCAACCATGAGTTCTGACCAGACAGTGCAATTACACATGTAGCCTCTGCCAAATGATCCATAGTGCAGATCTAGCATACTTGATCACACCATGTCATGCACAAACACTCTAGCTATCACCCCGAGAGTACTCAGTTAGTACACCAAAGTAAAGGTATAAGGTAGAAGTACTACCGTAAGCTTACCGTGTATTATGCGTCTATTATCCACATTGCATATAATTACTCTGAGCCCAATTCCATTATCCGCCATTATGGCCTCTACGGGAGACTACCAGAGGTTCTATAGCTCACAGTAAATTACACGTGGCAAAAAGACTTTTTCCCGAAGTAGACATTGGTGCGAGCCAAGTATGCCATCCGGTGGAGCCATATTTACTCTCCTTGGTGGAGATAAATTCATTGTTATACTCTGTGAACAAAGGTGGTTATAACCTACGATAGATGGAAGATATGATGTAGACCAAATCAGAGTCTGCTTGACTATATTGCAGGTAGCAGTGACTTTCAGCAGAACACAGGGTGTCTTATATCCCATTTTGTTGTCACAAACTGTGGTATTTCACAACACCTTTGATCCATGAAAGCAATGCTATTGAGAAACAGATACCGAAATTAGAAACATCCTGCCGTTTGTTATTATATGCTCCAATATATATTCTGGGATATTTGATAGATGCTCACTGTTGTACACTTCCATTACTTTCAAAGTCATAGAAGGGATATGATAAGATATCTCCAGCAGCCCAACAAGAACTTTATCCAGTATACAGGTTAGCACAACTTGGGAGATTACAAAAAATTGTCCATTGACAACCTTGCAACCTCAACTAATGGGAGGCCTGTGACTCGAGCAGCAACAGATATTGCTTCCTATTGAGCTCCTTGTCTAATCATTGTTGTTCTCCTCAGGATCTACAAACCAGTCAAGGATCATTACTGCACTTAGATCTCTGTAACCTTAATGCTGCTGGAGTAAGATATTGATCTAGATCTTTCTAACCAAAATTCTAATCTTGGTAACTTTGTTCCTGTGGGAATCAGACATTGTTCCAAATCTCCCTGACCTATATCCTGCTGGGCGAACACTTTGATCTCTGTAACTTTGTTCTAGCTGTATAAATGGCTTGATTCAGGTCTCCATAACCTAAATTCCACTAGATGACTTCAATCTGTATCACCATATCCTTATGTCGACTGCATGAGCCTTACAGACCACTGGTAGTAAAGCGCAAACCATTGGATGAGAAACAGTATCAGATTAATATGGAAGAAAGATGGTATACAGAGAGGGTGAGGACATTCACGTGACAATATTGAAATGACAATCAACACAGAAACTAGACAATGCCGCCAATAGAACACCATCCATATAACAGATAAACAGCCCCAAGTCATATGACCAGCAGGAAAGCCAAACTCAAACGCAGAAAATCGCTTCCAACTAACAAATACAGAAGCCCTTGATACATCACAGGGGGGAAATGAAACGACAGCCCGCTGAATATGATCCAATATTATGATTCTCAAACCCCATTGAACAAATTCAATAATCCACAGTTTATATCTCAAGCCAGAGGAGATGCATCAACTGGGTGAATGCTATTGACAGTAGTCAGAAGATGATCCACCTAACCGACACCAGAAGCCTACCTCCTTCATTATCAGGCGCCGTCAGAGGCAATACAAGGAAACCAACATTCCGGATATCTTCATCCCAGGTAACTATGAGCCTAATTTAGACATCCTGGTTCTGCTCAATAAATTCCATGTTCTCACCACACAAGGACAGTGGAAGCTTACCAGACCTGTATAATAGACTGTGGTACCTCGCACCAGGTCAGCCCAATAGACTCACATTTGACAACTTCGGCCCACAAATCGTCCCATGTGACAATCTGAAGTTCACAATCTGGATAGTGTTCTTGACATCATTGTGGTATCTGACACACTTGGCCACATAGATTGCATAGTGGTGCCAGATTGGCCAATGTTGTGGCACCCATTTCACTGGTGGGTGTGGGTAAATAGCCTCTCAGTACTTATGGATGTGAACGTTATTGTTGATTGAGCAGACCTAACCCCAGAACTATCAACGATGCTAGCGTCCCACGGAGCAGCATCTTAACATGACCAGAACCATCCAACTACATTACAACAATCTCAAATCACCTTCGAGAAACCTCTTGAAGAAACAACCCACTTAGATCACAAATCAACTCTGTCTCACACGCCTTCATCTGTGTCGCTTTCCTTTTCGCTTTCGGCCCCCCACTTATCTCCTCCCAATACCACTTCAACATCTCTTTTGCTTTCGTCATATTCTCCTCTGGCTTCCATGTCTTCTCCTTCTTGTCCCAGCCTTTCCATTTCAAATCTTATTCCCAACTAGTTGCATCTGAGCTTTAGCAGTGATTTGTGATTGATTCGACGAGATAACCTGTGCCTGCACAGCTTGTTCGTACTGGGGGTGGCAGCGGCTTCCCGGTGACTCTAGAATTGTCGGTGAGGTCAACATTCAGCCTGCAGCCATTACCTGTCTTGTAGATTGTCATGTCATTTGGGAAATCCAGTTTGACACCATGTCTGCATATGCGGACGATATTGTATGGGCCAATATCATGGTGTACCAGTTTGGGTTGAGTAGGGTTGACATTGGCATATGTGATTGGCGAAGATTTTTTATCTAAACATACCTTTGCACCGGTGGTGATTGCAGGGATAGTTGGACATCGTGACTTATTTGCCTCAGCCATCTGTTTGTCTTGAACATCACCTGGCGTATCCATGGCGACTCGTAATATGAGCTGCAACTGGTTGACAAATTTGTGACATTCTGAAGTTGTTGCTAAATTATTGGCCTCCAGCCACTGCAGATCTGCAATTAAGTCCTGCAGCAAAGGCAGCTTATAACCAAGATCAAGTTCAAATCGTGATTGCTTCATTGAATGGTGTACTGAGAAATTGTAAGCATCCTCTGCTGATGGGAGGTCCTCATTCTGAGTGGCTTAATCATGAGTTCAAACCCTCGCAAGTGGTGTATGACAAGTGTTAGAAACGGTCCCAAATCCGCAGTTCCCTTCCGGGTCCAAGTTGGAACTGCTGTATAACCATTTCAACGGGTTTTACCACATCAACAATCCGAACCACACCTAACCCGTGGTTTTTTTCACTGGTTCCACAATTTCGCCAACTCAGAACTTAGTCTCTGATTAAGTATCTGAGTCCTGATCATGTCAGAATATGATATAGACGTAAAATATGCAGTGTTGCATGCTCTTTTACCTCCTGTTCTTCAATTTGCGAACCGATCAATTTTTGTTGAGTCACTGTTCAAAATGCCTAATTTTTGGCTTAATTTCACTGCAACTCAACCAACATTGATCTGATCACTAATTGGAGAGCAGGAGGTGAAAGAGCATGCAAACCTGCATGTTTTATGTATATAGCATATTGTGATACGATCAGAACTCAAATATTCAATTCGTGCCAAACTTGTGAGTTCGCGAACATGAGGCTCTGCTGTATGTAAAACCCGGCCAAAACACCACGGGTTTAGGTGCAGTTCTGGTTTGGAACCACTCGTCATTGGGCGGTTCAGTTCCCTAGCTGTGCCAGAACCGAACCGGGGCCACGGTGCCAGTTCCAACCCGGACAGCGGCGGGGTAACCCAGAATCGTCGCTAACACTTTGTGTGACCATGCCGATCAGCCTTTCAGAGAGACCATTAGTTTCAGGATTGAACGCTGTAGACATGAGCAGCTTAGTCTGAAGAATCCTCACAACTTCTCTCCAGTAGTCTGCTGTGAAGTGTACACAGTGGTTCAATACAGCCTTTTGAGGCACCCCATATCGGCGGACAATGTCATCAATGAATATTAGTGCAAAGGTCAGGGTGTCAATTGTTTTACTGCAGGCTGGCCAATACGCTCCTGTTGCCATGTGGTCAACAAACAGGATAAGGCAGTCATGCTCAGTTTCTGGAATTGCCAAGTCAGTTATGAAGTCAATGCCGATTCGTTGCCAATGGCATTTGGCCACGGGAAATGTTTGTAGGAGGCCCATGGGATTCCCGCTCCGGTTGTTAGTTTGATGGCACAAGTTGTAGTCCGCAATATATTGCTGGGTATTGCGCTGCAAATTCTTCTGGAAATAAAGGTCTTTCATGTGTAAGTACCTTCAGTCAGCACCGAAGTGTCCCCCTGCTGGAGCATCATGGGCCTCATGGAGGACTGGTTGCTGCATTGTCTTTGGAATACACAACTATCTTCTCATCTCAGCCTGTCTGTCTTCCTCCTTCTCTTTTGCCCTTACAGTTATCTCCACCTCCTTTTTATTCCTTTCATTCTTCCTCCTTCTCTTTTGCTCTTGCATTCTGTTTCACTGGTTTCTTTTCCAGATCTCCATGCAACCACAGTAGGCCATTCTCTTCCAAATAGATCCTTCACACTGACAGCCATAATTTGCATTCCTTGGCAGATGCAGTGGATGGTAGGGGGCAGGGAGTAGGGTTGGCCAAGCAATGTGCAATAGGCCCAAATCATTCTTCGGCAATTATGCGCACCTTTATGTCATTAATCCATTCTCCTGATGCAGTAACTTCCAGCGCCATTAAATTGCATCACTTCCATCAAAAATCTGGGTGGCAATGAAAGGCATTTGCAAGCTGATTCTTGACACCTGGGATGTGCTTGTCCTCCCAATCAGAATTCTGGAGGACATTCAGGATATCCATTAGACATACAGTGATGTGTGGTTGTGGAGGGATCCAACAAAAAGTTGTGCAGTCCGTGTGTACCAGAAATGAGTTATCGCTCCATTCATGACGAATTGGCAGTATAATATTGCATCTCACATAACCAATCGTTCTCTGACATATGCAACGTACCACATCTCCGCATAGTGCAATCTATGGCTGATATAACCCACTACCTTCTCCGCATTATGTTGCACCTAGAAGAGCACTGCGCGAATCGCACATTGGCTAGCAATGACATACAGGCAATTTTTGGCATTGTGGTCCATTAGGGCAAGGACCGGAGCACTGCAGAGTGCCTCATTGACAGTTTCGAGAGCATGCTGCCATTTGCTGTCGCAGGGAAATAGAGTGTCCCTGACCCTCGTCAGCTCTGAACATCGCCGCCCAATGTCACATGTTCGTGTCGGAGGTGTGCCAATCATGTTCAATGGCATTGCAATGTTCACGTTGTGTTGAATGAATTTTGTATAGTCATAGGTGCAGCCCAGGAAGCCTCTGATCTCCTTACTGAGTTCAGGTTGAGGTCAATCCATTACCGCATGTGTCTTGTGTTCCTAAGTGTGGATGCTGTCCTTGTTGATGTCAATGCTGCAAAATGAACTTTCTGACAATCCCAGGCTCATTTTGTACATTTGGTCTTGAGAACATGTTCTTGAGCAAGATAAGCACTTCTCAGACATGCATGATGCGTTGTGCCAGGGTACACCTGTGAATCATATTATCATCAAGGTATACGATGATGAATATACGGTTCATGGGGTCCAAGATGCCATTCATCATGCTCCTGAACTGGCTGAGTTACGCCATTGGTGTTACAGGTATAGTTCTGGGATCATACTAGATCACTCGATAATTCTAATATGGATATTCGATCCGGAATCACGAATCATCACTCGGATTTCCCTATTGGATCAACTTTCCAGATTAGTTCACCAATTAGTCACAATTCCATTACCCGACCTTCACATCAATAGATCAACAACAGAGATCTGGCCAATGGCAAATACGATGCGTATCATCTTTGGATCGATAATGGTCGTGGGATCTCTACCGTTAATGGTCAGTCCGTATCGGCAGGAAACCTTATTCGTAGTCGTCGACCAAGCGACTATTCATTCACGCTCAATTGGTTTATTCCTAGGGTGATGAGGTGTTGTCAGCATCAGAGCATTATGACATCTTGAGGTATGCAGAGTCATATAGGAGATAAGTTGATAACCAATACTCGATATATCGGAGCACCGCCGACGGAATGGACTTGTATCAATCAACCCTTAGTTTAACCGCACTGTCTTGGTCTAGGCATATGGGACCGTGGATTCATATGTCCAGAGTGGCGCAGGATACTCTCCGTTCGATATATGTCAAAACAACTCAGCTGCAGAATACTGTATATCTGCCCCCAATGAAGTGTATTCAGATTAAGGTTCTGTCATTTGCCGCAATCATTCAACTGATACATACCCGGTGGGTATATGAGAGGGCACTCTCACTGGCTCTTGGTGACATGAACTTATTCAATGATAATGGGCTTCAGATAAGCTCAGGTATCGCCAATAGCAATTTTGTCGCAATACAAGCATATTACCTTCATGATGTAGTTAGTACTCTTGGGAGTTAGGACACAATTATCCATGGTAGAGGCAAAAGATGATAAGGTAGTTACGTATGTGAACTCTGAAACAGGCTTTGGCAGTCTTAGGATTGTTAAGGGTGTTGATCATCTGATATATATCAGTGATACCGACTTGGTGGAAAGACATTGATAACCTACTATCAAAACGTACAATTGACGTTAACGATTTATCTACGGATACCTATTGACCTCCTCGGCCTGGAGGTTAGGCCTTAACTGTATTCCCGGGTATTATCTATTAGTTCTGTATCAGGGCCAACGAGGATACTTCATTTCTGAAGTCCATAGTTGTACATTCATTTTCAGTTCTATATCACGGATAAACCTATCACTCTTTATAATTGGTTATTCCTAGTACATTCATAAAAGCAAGTTGTTGATCAGGAAGAGAGCAAGACGATACGTTGGAGTCAAAGGAAAGTCCAAGGATCAGCCCCTCTAGCATGGTGATTCAGAGGATACTTCTGCTAGGATACTTTTGAGTCGGACCTACTACTTCTGCTGAGGCGAAACTACTTTGCTGTTTCTTTTAGACAAGTCAATACTTGGAGTTGTCGTATACTTGGACAGTCAGTCCTCGAGTATAAGTGCCGGTTGTTGGGACGATACTCTTGCATCCGGGAGAAGTCCAAGAGTCAGCACAATAGTGTGGTGGTTCGGAGGAAACTTCATTCAGGCTCTCCTCGAGTCATGTACGTCAGCATACTGATAGCTGAAGACGATACTCTTTAGTCAATACTATCTATCAGGATCAGAGACCTGAACAGTTAGCTTGTGTTCTTTGGGTGTTAATCCTTATACGCATCCAGAGTGAAGCCTTATTCATCTACGTCTTGATCAGTCCGGAACTCATTAGGGGCTTTTATTGATTAGGACTTAGGGTGCATCTCCCGGTGTTACAGCCTGAGTGCATGTGTTAGGCCCAAAGGAAGGACTCGCCAATCATAGAACCTAAATTTCATAGTCAAGGTCATCTTTTTCCTGCTGGCTGTGGCGATACAAATTTGATGATTACCAGCCGCCAAGTTCAACTTTGGGAACCAGCAGTTGCCAGGCATGGAGTTGAGTGAATCCTTGACATGTGGGAGAGAATAATGACTGTTGATGGTTACGGAGTATACTGCCTGATCCTCTATTCACATATGCATCGTACCATTGGGCTTCAGCACAAATTGTACTGGTCAGCCAACATTGCTTCACAAGGGCTGAATCCAACCACTGTGAATAGCCTTGTCCAAACACCTGCAAAGCTCCTCATCTCCATGAAGAGAGATGCAGTGTGGTAAATGGAACAGTGATTTGCCATTCAGGTCCGTTTTAATTTCAAAATTAGCCTACTTTTCGGTCTGTGAATGTCCATATGTTGGCTCACTGAACAGATGCTGGAATTCTGTCAACATCTCTTAAAACTCACCCAGTTGTTCATCTGTCAAACATTGATTGCCATTCCCATGGAGGTGCACTTTGATGAAGGAAACTCATTTTCACAGGCAGAATGACACGTTTATCAGTTCCGCCTTCAGTATGATGATTATACAAACGAATTATATCAGCAAAAAGAGAAATTTGTTTCTCAAAATGGACTCCACAGGCATATCTTCCTCCACAATCCCCCTAAATGATCGGAGTGACAAATTTGCAATCTTCCAGCATGCATCAAAGTGTTCAATGATGTAATCGTGTGGTCGTGACATCTCAAAAACTCATTCAGTCATTTAAGCTAATTTGCTGCATTTGTGTCTTTCACATTTGACCTCTAGATTTTGATCATTACGACAGTTTTTTGAACTGTTCCAGTGACTTCAAGAATACTCTTCACTATTCAATCCCTTGTGTCATCGATTATACACAAGCTTACACAACTCCCATAACAATGATTAAGACACCCAGAGTAAACACTGATCAGATATCCATATATGGCTTCAATGATTACTTCAAGCATTGAATAGAATAATATCCATTTAAAACTGATTGAAAGTTGTCAAAGTAATTGTGTTGCACATGTGACACCGCGTGCTATCTGGCTCCGGTATCAGTGGAAGATGGTGTACAGCCCAAACGATCATGCTGAGAGAGACAATACAACTGGTTCCAACTACCAAATGTGGCTTACGACAGCAACTGTAATCATGTGAGGGTTGGATTGAAGATTGACGTCACTCCTCGAAAATCACCATTCCAGCGGTTTGATGCAACAGCGCTGTCGCAAATGTCCAAACCAAGGCCAGAAGCCCTTTAACACTCTGTTCAGCAGCCTCAAAGAGGAAACGACGCTACAAATGTGCAAGAATGCGTCCAACAGTTGAGCAAAAGTGGCTATCTGCACTTGTCCCCATCCAGAGAAGCACTGTATGATTTCTTGTAGGCTTCTGCTTTCTCCAGCTTGTGGAGTCAGTGCGACGAACCGTATGAACTGCCTGCATGTGGCATTGAAATGACATCACCGCCATTCTAGTTTCGTCGTACGGACTGTTATTTGAATCATCGACACGACTGAAATGCTGATTGTAATTGATGTCGTCTGTGAAGGTGGCAAATCTCTTGAAACACCCAGCAATGTGATTCAATTGCTCTCCTTAATCTGTTGCACACCACTCGGCCAAGTCATTGAGGGTGTTGATTTCAGGTCTTGGGTTGTTCATCATTCGCTTGAAAGGCACTGTGGTTTGAGGCATTTCATTGTTGCGACGTTCTTTTGCAGCATTGGCAGTCAGCAGTTGATACCGAAATACATCCTTTCGTGCTATCAATTGCAAAATGATGCAGGTGGCCTAATTAGGATTCGATTGTCAGTACACTTGTTTAACATCCATCGTCGCTCTTTCTGGGAGTTCAGAGCTTGCATTCAAGCGGTTGCCATGCTGGGAGATATGGTCTGAGAAGTGGTTCAGGAGATGCATCTTAACAGAGTTGAAATGCGATTCATCGACAAGATGTTGTGCATTGTCTGACATGATATGCGTGTTATCTACATCAACCCAAACACGCGTTGTAGCCAGACAAACATTTTTCCATGTGTGGTCCCTCTCATGGTCCTCATCTGTGTCCAAAGATAGCTGCATACATGAGGCTTCCTAGACATTCTGTGTGGATTTACTGCTGCGGAAGTGACTGAAAACACCATTCTGACGATGCATCTCCTTCAGATAGTTCTCCATGAACTCGACAGTCGCTTCAGTATGGTACCGGTACTGTGCCATACAGTGAAAATACAATATGTTTGTTAGGCAAAACAGGGCTTCTGTCAAGGGAATCCTTTCGGTCGCCGAAGGGTGGAAATGAGTCGCCAGGAAAACTAGAACAATCACACGCCCGAGTGCTTTCATCTACTCACTGCTTCCTTGTGTCTCCTGGCTATACAACTTGTCAGATGAAGCGAAGCAAGGATCCAGAGGCATCTTCGACCAGAGCTGGGTTATTCCGTCAATCCTGGAATGTTGCGCAAGGAAGGACGTTACATAGTCGATCACATGCTTCAGCATGCTGAGATAGATGGTATGAACAGTATCGGGTATCATAATAGTCATAGGAGAGATTCATTTCAAATTCCAGCAGACGCCTTCTGAGGTTCCAACCACTCGATCTTGCAGATATTGTCTTGATTCCTTTCTCTCCGTCTGATCTCCCTGAGTTGCGAGTATCATTCTTTTGGAAGTGTGGCCGATGCACTCTTGATTACCATGATGATGAATTCCGTTCTCTAAATGACAATTTTGTTGCTTTGCTCACGGCTCAATCGGGCTGCTTGATTCCGTTCAAGTGAATGTTTTCAAAGTAGTCAGCCAACCATGCACAGATGACAGAATAACATTGTGGCATCTGATCATCCGCACAAAGCACAAGCTTTCCAGTGTTGAAAAGCGCATTCAGAGCATGAGACATAAGCTCAAAGACCTTCCTTAAAACATCTCAATTGTGGATTTGTTGATCCTTCCCAGCAGCTGATTTTTCATGTTCTTTAAAGTGATATTTCGGAAGAATGGGAAGTAGGGAAACAACGATGGTTGCAAGATTCGAAGGCTTGGTTCTCATCGTCGAGTTTAAGTTTCCAAAACTCTAATATACTTGCCATTTCTTCTTGTGGCCCGAATAGTGTCTAAGATGTGCCTGGTCTGAACTACCCAACAAAGGGACAATCATAGCTCCAACTGGCCACCATCACAATTGAAGTAGTCAAAATCGTGATAGTTTTGATGAAATTCAACTAACATACCTGTTCATGTCAACACCAGTGGATTGATTTCACCTCTGAGTAGATACATTCCTCAGCATCATTGAATGCCTTTGCTGGAGTATACAACATATGTTCCCTGAACACAAGCTATTGCTTGAAGAACACAATGCATTAAACAGGATTGTGGTAGAAGCAACAGGTGTAATGATCGTCGCGAAGGTGATTTGAATCAACCAAACGATTCTCACAAACTTTGCCGGATTTCCAACATTCACAGCCCATTGTGCAGGACATTTCTTTCAATGTTTTGAATAAAGTGTGGGATGATGTGAAGTGGCTGACAGTTGCCATCACAGAGTTCCTGAGAAGTTTGTTGATAGCAGCTCTGCTCAAGTTCTGCTTGTCACACCTTAGCACTGATCGATACTCCTCCTCGCGAGAAAACTGTGACCATATATTTATTTCATCGTCGAAGCTATGCAAATCCTTGTTACTAATATGCTTGCAGGCGAGTATGCTGTCCAAGTCTTTAGTACAATAAATACTTGTCTGAACTTGAGGTTATTCCCAATTGATATGTACATTTTCTCAGCCGGCTTCTGAATCGCTCGAATCATCGTTGGCACGGTCAATGAAACGGTCCCTAGGCAGTTCATGAACGGATGGAAGCAAAATACCATTTTGCTTCATCGCAGAACCATCATCAGCTAGTTGTGCTGCGGATAGATATACTATACTGTCTTTGTGGTCGCGACTGAGGTGAGTGAGGTAAGCACTGATGTAGGGGTACGTCTTCAAGCAGTAAAGACACGATCGACGAATATTCAGGCCACAGTGGCATAATGAAATGTGACCACATTATTAAGAAGTGTCTCGACAGTGTTTTAGCTACTCATACAATTCCACACCGGCTGGTCCTCGGAATCTGTCACTCCACAATGTGCATTTTCCAAAATGGCGTCCTACAACTCTTGTAAGATTTATCTCATCCTCCTTCACACGTTTGGAAAGAGATCAATAGCTCTCTCAATTTTAACATCCCTTGGAGCACAAAACGAATCCCACATCTGCATTCAGCTGGTCACGCGGATTGTTTTGCACTGTCACAAGACCGTCCTACGCATGGTGCCTAGTGATAGCAATGGTTCCGGACTGTCACAATGGGTTCGGGACATGGTCCAAACCGAATCTTTCCCAAATTGGGGGTCCAGGTCGTCAAGACACCCGAACCATCGACTTGCATACAGTACGATGATAAACTCCCAACCAGTGTAAACAATGGTTCCATATTTGGAACCGGCCAGGTTTGTAGGTCTATGTGGCAATGGCCTTACCACTTAGAAAATCGACGATTTTTCAAGCGAACTGCCCAATTAAGTCCACCAATATTGATCAGAGAATTTAGAGCTTGGTAAGTGAATTGTGCAGCTTTGCATGGCGCTTCTTTTGGTCTTCTCCAATTTTCGATATCTTCAAGACTCGGCAAGCGATGGTGCAAAGACATGGTTTTTGTGGGAAAAATCACTGTATTTTCAAAGCTGCTTGCTGAGTTTTAAAAATATCAAAAATCGGAGACCACCAAAAGATGCGCCATGCAAAGCTGCATAATTCACATACCAATTTCTGAATTCTCTGATCAATAATGGTGGAGTTAATCAAGGGAATCGTTTGGCAAAAACTGGGATCGAACCAGCTGGTTCCGGGTTTTCTTCGACCCGCTATTGTAGAAATGGTCCCAAAACGGAACCCTTGTTGACACTACTCCCAACCTGTCTGAGTGGGGCGCATTCTCAATTGATCACCCAGTGGGTCCATCTAGAGTTTCATATATGGCTCTCGTTTTTGCAGTTTGTTAATAGTATCTTATCAAAATCGCGTTTTCAACAGCCAATCATACATTTTTGCATGTTTTGCAGTTTGCAATATCGATTAATTTGGAATCCATGTTTTACCATTCATATATTCTATTTTTGCCTTTCAAAGTGCGCAATTATTGCATTATGAGTGCGGAGATCCGTGCAATGCCGTGATTACCAAATACACAAGATCTACAACTGTCGAAGCTCTGTTGATGCTCATTTTCAGAATGCAGCAGGGAGCATGTCACTGTTGTTTTTGGCAGTAAAGTCTGCGAATATCTCATAAATGGATGTCTGCAACCAATCGGTACATAAATTACTCAAGATGCAAAGGTACAACTCACAGATGCTCTGTTGGGGCTCATTCCCAGAATTGGGCGGTGACCGTCTTGCTGTCTCTGTTGCCAAAACAAGCTGCCAAAAAAAGTTGCCAATATGTCGGTTATGCATAACCGCATCCAAATCACTGTTCAATCACCATACTTACAAGACTACACATCGTTGACACAACATAGACGCTCAATTTGAGGTATTGTCCATTCAACATCTGCTGCCATCAATAATTGTTTTCATCATGATTTGAACTTATTGATTGTCTTTCTGGCAGATTGAGAGTCAGCCCTGTGGCAAAGCTGAGCGCAGTAACATTCAGGCACTGATCGCTCTCACAGGACTAATATTTATATATCTTGCCAAAAGATTCATTGCTCCTGGTCAACATCTGTTTATCAACCGATATCCACAAGCTTCTGCTCACCATTCGTCCATAATATATCTCTAACTGAAACTTTCGGTCAACCGACATAATGAATGTGGTGAAACATTTACTCAGTCAGTCCTACAATTTCTTCACTCCCATACTCCTCCTCAATTCGATTGCATTGACCATCACCAACACCTGTTCGCCCTGTCTCTTCCACTTATGTCTTGGCCAAATCTATCCGGGAATATATGACACAGCACTCACATGCTGCTGCTCTGGTCATTCACGATCCTCGATAGCATTTTCTTCCTCAATATCGGATTCATCCTCTGCCGTGCAATTGTCTTCACCGGTATTTCAATTATCAATATCGCCATTCCAGTTAAGCCAAATTTACGTGTCCGAAATGCTTTCAGGTGTGCTATCTTCATCAGTTTTGACTGGATGACTGTAGAGTCTTCTGATTCGGCGGACATTTAATATTTGGGTTCGTCCCCCAGCGAGGTCCTTTGCAGACAAAGCTGGTGGCAAAGATGATCTTTCTGACAATTCACATGCAGCCATGCCATCATGTTGAAAGAGCGACCAGGATGCTTTCACGATCTCTTCCATGTGTGAACTGAATGGTTCGGCTGTCATCTGCCTGCTTTCAGCATGAGATTCCTTCTGTGTAGCACATAGGTTTGGCTGCCCTGCCACATATCCAAAAAGTCGTGCACATTGGCTATGGTGTGCAATATACATTGCACCGCCTCATTCTTCATTTGGGAGTTGTTTTCGGTGTTCCTCGTGTCCACTGCAGGGTCACCGCCTGACAATATCCCTTCATTGGCGTCAGCAAACTGCCGCACTATGACTTTTTTGCGAATGGTCTCACCTGTGGTTTTTGATTGCCTCCAGCCAATAACATCTCGGCTAAGGAGAAAACTGGCCTCCACTCCGACACCATGTGGTATGATAGAGAATATGTCGTGTGCCACATTGGAGAGATCAGCGGACTTTGAGTGCGTATCCTCTTGTTCAGGGCACCAGTTGGCTATATCCAGTATCCGAAATGTACGGCTAATCTCCATTTGGTTGGAGTGGCAATCATTGAGATTCGGATAATTTGCCCCCAGTTCTTTGGTGCCTCAGACGGGGAGGTCCAATTCAGCCTTGCCACAGTCAATCAGCATGCTCGGCGATCGCTTCGTCCAGGTGTCATTTCAGCCATAGTATCTGGTGTGAAGTATTTTTCACCATCGCTTGACTAATCATACAGATCAAAGGATGATTGAACTAAGCCTGCAGCCTTTGCAGAGGGGACAAGATTGCTGCTCGGTACGCATTCAGATTTATTGAGCGGCACACGTCGATGTCTGGTACAGTATTCATTCTCCACATACTTCAGAAAGGCCTCTTAGTGTTGAGTAGTATAGGATGTCTCGTCCTTAGGATTAATATCCCTTCCCTTGTCCCACTGTGTGAATGAGTGCAACTTCCGGAAAGGATCGAGGATATGTGCTGAAATCTGAAGACCACCCGTCGAAGGAGTCACCTCAGCGTGTTATTTGGACAGCTTCTGTCGAGCTAACTTCACCGCAAATAACAAATCATCCTTCCATTGAGACTTCTTCTTAGCCAAAGCTTGCATAATGCCGCCCATGTGATTGAACATGTCATTGTTCACTGTGATAATGTCATGCAATGTGACTGTATGCATCTTCGATATCCACAGGGTCCAATATCGGAATGGCCTCAGTTGTTCCATGATGTACTTGACAATGGTACATTGATACTGTGTTGTGAAGAGTGGCTGGTAATGACAGGATGTTGGATTTTGAAGCCACTCGGGCGTGAATTCTCGTAGTCAGTAGGGGCGCCCAAACCACTCCAGTGTCGAATTCCAATGTGTCTTCACATCCATAATAGGTGGTAGTGTGATGCAGACATTGGCTTTTTGACAGTTAATGAACTCGTGTTGATGACCAGGTGTCAGCGTAATCAATACAGCAAGCATTCTCTGCTTTACGAAGTTCAGTTTCAGGACTTTCAAAATATCTTGAAATACATACTTTCTCAATTCAGTTTGCTAAACCTGGTCTCATGGCCAACATCCTGTTGATTCTAGCATTGCCCTCGTTCAAAGTCTTTGACTCTTACCAATGTCGATGTATTGATTCCCACCAAAATGCTGATTGCCCTCATGGGCTTCCCGAGACTTCATGCGGCCTTTTACAGCCAGCCTACTCATGAATGCACTTAAAGCCAGCTGTATGACATGCATCATGCATGGTATGTGGTTCACCAATGCAGCCCACTCGATACCGGACGCGTCAAGTGTTGATTGCAGCTCGTGTTTCATCGAGTAATTTGAGGTAGCATTATCGGTCATAAATCGAAGCAAATGGCCATAGGTAAGTTCAACACGATCAAGCACGTCCCCCAAATGCACGGCTAGCTTCGCTCCAGTATATTCCTCCTTCGCCTGTCATCCTTGATCAGCTATTGAAAGCGGAAATGAACAGACGATCAACCAGATCGGAAGTGAGTTGTACATTCCGCAATTCCCATTTTCGATCTGCATATGAAGCACTGACTGACGTGATGACGCGTTTGTTGATTGATGTCCGTCCGTCCAAAGCTAAACATTCTTCATTGCGTGAAGGCAATTCCTTCTTAATTGCATACACAGTAAGTGCATATTCCGTCTGGCAAATGTTGCTAAGTGTTGTGGTGGATGGCAACACTAGGTCACAATGTGATGCCCTATATGTCTGTCGTAGCTCCAGATTTGATATAGCATTCCAGGTAATATAATCCGAAACAAATCCTGACATGAGGTAGCGATTCCACGTGTCTTGGTGATATTCAGATGATTGATAGTCCTTAGTTGCCAGTTTGGAACATTTTGTCTGTCATTTTGGTCAATATGAATTAACCTGCATGTCATATATGAATGTCCTCTGCAAACTGACTGTTGTAATTCCTCAACATGGTTGCCTCTTCAGGATGACCAAAGCTGTGTCATCAACTGTCAAACTAGTCCACTCAGTTACATTCGACTCAGTTAACTTGTGTAATTTTGCGATGTGAGTATTTGCCAGCAAGTGTTACCCCATTGAGCTGGTCCCATGTTCTGAAGAATGGCGAAGAACATGATGACAAATGATACATATGATCCCAGGGCTGCCGGTCTCCTCAATTCCACAGTGCAAATACAATTGCAATGAAGAAGCATGTCTAGAAATATTCCAAGAAATAGGACATTTCGAGCCTACATTCATTGAAGTGCAGAAAGCATGGCAACATGATCTGTCAAGAAATGACACTCAAATCACGAATCAAGACACGTTCAATTTTGGACGAGATAATAACCTTTAGTAATGAGGTATTTAAAGATTTTGAATCCGACATGGGGGTAGAAATTGGAATGCTGGGTAATCCGACTAGAAACACTGTCAAAAGTTACGTTATAGCAAAGTGGATTGCGCGTTCTCAAATAATGACTCCAGAGCTAGATGCAAAAAAATCAGATCTGTGAGACATTGCATGCAGATTTGTGAAGTTGTACACAAGAACATATTGAAAAGACTGACCGCGTAAAACTCAATTTAGGAACACTGCAATGCATTCCATTGCTCAGTAGCTTGCTGAGCCTCCACACCAATTGCTGCCGCTCCGTGGGCACACAATTGTTGAAGGTAGACGCGATATCGTCACTAGCATTCTTGCCCATACTGGCTGCCGATAGGTTGATTGCGGAATGGCTGCGTTGGATTGCCCATGGATGGTCCAAGAGGCAAGATCAATAATCATTGACACTCCGTTGACTCTCTGTCGACTCTCTGTTGATGCTCATTTTGGGACATAGTTACGATGTTGTCGCAAGCATTGTTGCCTAGACAGGCGGCCGATTGTTGATTATGGATACCTGTGGTGGCACAGCCCCATGATTTTTGAAGATGCAAGGCCTAAAATTGTTGACGCTCTGTTGATTCTAATTTCAAGGGCATACGTACGATGGCGTCGACAGTGTTATTGCCGAGAACACATGGCCGAATATTCTATTATGGATCAATGTTGTGGCAAAGCCCCTTGATCTTTGAAGACGCAAGGCCTGAAATTGTTGACGCTCCATTGACGCTCTTGTTTGGGGCATAGGTACCATGTTATTGACAGCATAGTTGCCTAGGAGGGCAGCCAATAGTTCGATTATGTATTAATGTCGTAACGGAGCCCCTTGATTATTGAAGATGCATGGCCTGAAATTGGTGATGCTCCATTGACCCTCATATTGATGACATAGCAGCGATGTTATCGCACCCATTTTTGCTGAGAAAGTCAGCCGATAGTTTGATTATGGGTTAATGTTGCCGCACAGCCCTTGCATTGTCCAAGATGCAAAGCCAAAAAGCATTGATGCTCTTTTGACAATCATTTGTAGGTTGAAGCAGTGATGGTGTCTCAAACATTGTTGCCTAGAGAGGCGGCCGATAGTTTGATTATGAGTTAATGGAGCCGCACAGCCCTGGCATTTTCCAACATACAAGGCCAAAAATAATTGGTGCTCCGTTGAGGCTCATTTTGAGAATGGGGCAATGAGCGTTTCATTTGCCTTTTTCGCTATAACGCTGACCAATACATTCACTTTGGAATGCTCTGACAATGTAGCCGTTTGATTGCCGAATGTGTAAGACTAAAAATATTTCACACTGAGTAGACGGTCACATTCCTCACGTCGAAACAGCCTTTGTACATTCAATAATTGTACGCAACGAATTGTATACTTATCATTGTCATCCAATATTGCATTTGTGAGTATTATCATTTGCATCCAGGATCTTTGTTATCTCTCAATTTCTGATCAACCTCTATCCACGTTATCAGAGTGGGAGAAGACATCTCACTACCACATTCCTGCCATTTCGGCCGGCAAATTACGGCAGGTAGATTATTTCACTTCTCTTTAGTAAACACAGCTCGACTTCCTCACCTGTCTTCATCCACCTCCTTCTCCTCGATTTCCATGACGAACTATAAAGTATTTCAACTATGTTAGCCATGTGCACCAGGTCTGGGCGGAGATTTATGCAGTTGGATGCATAGATGACAGCAGCATGACGGTTGTCATGGAGACAGATTTGTATTGGGTACTGACCGCCCTTTCTATGACTTGTAAGACATCACTCACATACATTTTGTTATTAAATTTTGTCAGTGATAAAGCTTTTGCTTTTGCACTTAACATTAATCGGCAAACAGAAATAGAATGCGTTGGCCATCTTACAGCCTGATTGGTATTCGAAAACTTTCGCAAGGTTTGTTTGACCCTTGCTCATGCACAGATGAATTATCACGTCTCACAATTTGGTCACTGAAAACAAGACAACGCTGACATTTAGCAAAATTGGTACACATAGTACTTTTCACTGAGATAAGACGTCAAAAAACCCAGTTTGCCCCTCAATTGCGCCGCTGACGCAGGAGCCATCACCATGTCTTTGTCGGAATCTGATTTCTCTATGGTGATTAGCTGAAGAGGCTATATGCAGCGGTAGAAGCTAACAAGTTCAACAGGCTTCACATTGTGGATGGTGCTGAATCTGGCTCCGCAGCGGGCAGAAGACCATGTATTGTCGCGTTTGACTGCGGCCCCCCAGAACCTAGTCAAATATGACTACTTCCTAGTTGAGAAGTCGCTTGTGGCGTTTGCGATATTCCGGGGACAATGTCAAGCCACTCCATCAGCACTCCAAAGGTTGTGGTGCAGGTGCTGCAACGTCATGATCCGTTTGCGGTTGAACAACTGCCAGAACCCTCTACCGGAATGTGCGATACTTCTTATCTCTTTCACGGGTGTTGTCGGCCTCGTTCTCCCATCCCGGTTGTGTCAATTAGTGAAGGTTCATCTGCTTCTGCCGAAACATCTCGATGTGCTGCTGTACCGTTTTGGTGCTTGTGCCCATCACCCAGCCGGGTTTGTCAACATCACTGAGCTGACCCTACTCTGTCTCTTCATCATCTTCATCTTCCCCATCCTCATCATCGTCAGAACTTGCAATATGACTCGAACAGTCTCTGATGGCAACAATCATCTCCTGAAATGACTTTTCGGGCTCTCTGTTTGTCAATCTGGCATTTTGAGCATCGTTCATATCTTCCTGCTCTTGCTGAACCGCTGCCTCTGCGTCTTCTACTCGCTTTCTTGCACCAGCAGATTCTCTCTCAACATAATCCTCAATCCATTTCTCTTTCTCTTCTTTGCTCAAAATGTGCATTTCTCATCGTTTCTCGGCCGCATGCTTCTTCTTTGATTGCCAGCTGCACGATGCCCCAAGGGATTGGACTCATTCTGCTTCGGAGCTGCGCTTGCCTTCATTCGCTTGATGACGTCGTTGGGTGGACTGCTTTGTCAAGTTGCCATATTTGCCCGCCAGAAGTGGCAAAAAGATCATTGGAGGAGCATTGACCATTATAGTTTGCGTTGACTATGTTGTTGGGCGAGATGATGGATGTTGCAAGCTATGGACAACATATAGGCAAGCTGCATCTTTCATTTCAAGGTTGGTATGTCTACTCATCTTGAACAAAGCAATATCTCGTTTTTGACTGTCAATACATTGGGAATGGGAAGGATAACCATACAACATGACATGACTGTTAGCGTCAGTTTCATGTAATATCCCGGGGATTATTTGAGACACAGATCAGCAGACGTCCTTTCTCTCGAATAATGTCCTATATATATTTGACAATCATGCTATAGCGGCTGTCATACACCGCATTGTATCCCACTTAACAAATGATCAACATCGGACCTATTTATTGCACACGCGGGCTGGTTAGAAACCCCTACAACTCACAGCCATACTCAGCAGGATTGATCTTGAGTATCACGAACATGTTGGCTGCTACGTATTCCATACTGACATGAATCTAACTATATCGTCCTCAGGAATTCCCACTGCTTTTCGTTATCACCTACCTCTCCTATTCCACACCAGCATATCCTGGATACACAACCATCTCAGCCAGGTCAGAGCAGATCTAAATCAAGCCGATTGGCGGTCGCTACATCAAATACGTCACTCCCAGCCACACCGTAAGAATGCAGACACCAGTTAGTCCACCGTGATACTGCCAATCCAGCGACCAACCATATAACCCAGGATGCACCTTGACAAATCGTCTGCAAGTCTGGCAGTAGCCATAATGAGAGGCAGGATGCAGTTGGATGTGAGTATATCCATATTGCGGGAAGTGGCCATCAATTGACTATATATCCTACAGCGGGTGTCCATAGAGAGCTACATGACCAATTGATTGCTGCCCGTCAAGGGAAACCTCCATGGTCGATGAAGGCTTTAGTCTGCACAGTCCGCGAATTGGAGAATCACTATGTTATCAGCTCTGTGATTTTCGCAGATGAATTTCCTAATAAGCATACCTGTAGGTGGATGAAACAGGTTTTAATCACTTCAGAGGAGGCTATGAAAGCGTACATAGTGGAGGTAATAGCCGAATCTCATGGTCGCAAACAGCAACTAATTTCTTCTACGTTTTCAACATGTCTGCTACTATGGCAAGCCAAGGAGGTCGGCTACAGCTGTCCGACATGCACCTGGCCTTGAATATGGCCAAAACAGTCAAAGAACAGTTTTCACGCGCCTCAATAGAGGAAACGCAATATGTGATGAAGAAACCTCGTGCCAAGGTCCGAGAAGAGAAGCAGCAGGGTCACGCGTTTCCTAGGAATAAAAAGATGAAGGCTGCAATAGAAACACACCCGGCTATGCTTCGTCAAAACCACACAGCCGGATGCCTTTCCTGGCAACATGGCACCAGCAAGTTCTGCAGACATGCTGGAAACACACAGGAACAGGTGAACCTCCACCTGACCGACACAGACAGCCGACTCCCGAGCGGATGCCACCGCTGCCCAGAATGCCACCTGCCCCAACTGGTAACAATTCCGAAACTGAACATTCCCAAATTGTCAATTCGCCAGCTGCATATGCATATTCACATACATCTCTACCTTTCGCTGAATTTTTTACTCTTGATGCATCTGCCCAGGATAGCCAGCACAATACAGATTGTGATCCAGATATGCTAACTGATGAAGGAACATCCACTGGTTAGCACACTATCTGCTGTGTGGTAATGCAGCTAACATCTAGTTTGAAGACTAGAGCAGCCTTTTCAGCAAACCTGCAAGTGATGACAAGCATTGATCGAATGGGACGGGATTTTGGAGATTATTATGATATATTTTTATGTATTATTACAGAACAATGTAGTAATCAAGAAGAACGTGAATGAAAATGCTACAATGGCTGTCAAAACAATGTGAATGATGGACTATGCCAAATCAAATGATTGCATATTGTGGATACACCTGCGGCAAAATGGGCATCAATGGAGCGTCAACAATTTTAGGTCATGTAAGTCTGGTATGTAATAACTGATTTAGTCGTGGTTATACATATTCGAAGTATTGGCCATCTTTATGGGCAAAATTTATAATGACATGCTCCCTACCTCATCTTGAGAATGCTGGTCAATGGAGTGTCAGCAATTTTTGGTCATGTGTCTGGGGTAATCACACCATCGATAGGTTGCAGATAGTGATACAGGAATCATCGGCCGCATTTATACGCGATACACTTTGCGATACCCTCCCTGCCCCATCTTCAAAATGCGCGTCAATGGAGCGTCAACAATTGTTGGTTGTGTATGTTCGGTATTCTGCGGGGCGACAGGTTGCAATCAGTCATAAACGGAGTTTCGGCTGCCTTTATAGGCAAAAGAAAAAGTAAAATGCTCCCTGCCCCATCTTGAAAATGAGCGTCCATGGAGTGTCAATGATTTTGGCCTTCCATCATGATTCATCACAGCGCGATATGGCCGTTATGGTCTATATACATTGTTTTGACTGTATTGGTACGCTAAAAGGCTTTATAATACAGAGTGGTAGCTCTGTGAATGAAATCAGTTGTTACTCTCCCGGAGGATGTGGCGGGAATATACCGTACATATCTGGCAATACAGGCTGCCATATCCTGCATTATGGATGCTTGTGATCAAGCGCCACTCATGTTACCGATGATGTAAGACCAAAAATCATTGACGCCCCATTGACGCTGATTTTCAGGATGTAGTAGGCCGCATGAGTCTGCTTGTGTTGCTCATTAAGGTGGCCAATACGCTGAAAATAATCTGTGACATACCAATGTCAATATTTTACGATTGAGAGTAACAGATCTGAATCCGACAATTTATGTGAGACCAGAAATGCAGAACCAGAGATTCAAACCCACGGGTCAGGCCAAAAGCGGCAAGACCCACGGGTTGATGGGGTGCGGTCCGGGTTTGGCCCGCCAGCTGTCAGGGGGTCGGGTCGTTGGACCAGTCTGGAAGTGAACCGACCCATCTTTGCGGTCCATACCATGACCGATGGTGTGTCAACCGGAACCGTTGATACCACTACCATTGCCTCCTGTATGGTTGTTAGTTCTTGTGAAGTTCATACCTTACATTAACCGTGCATTCTGCTGAGATACAGACTGAGCGACTCCATCCCAGGGTACAAGAACTAGAACATGGACAAATGAGTGAGATATGACTGCAAAGCATGCTCATAGTTGCCTTTGGGGTGAATTTAAGCGTTCAGTGGACAAATCAGGGCACTTAGATGATGCCAAGTAAATCATTTTCTAGCTGCATAGCAGCCAGAATGATGTCGCTAGATCAAGATAACCCCTCCAAGCCCACATATATATTTCCGTTGCCCGCCCACCTCACTTACAATCTCCAGAACCGTCAGCATACCCTCCTCACCTCTGCTACCGCATCACATTACCCTTCATGATGAATTCAATACTCCCAACGCTTGTTTAGAGGGATGAGCATTTGATATCCACCACTCAGTCAATGACAACCGTGGGAAAGCTGAAATGCAATGTGATGCCTTCGGGTTGCCGAAATTATTCATTGCAGATGGTAATACAATCCAGATTCCAACTCCACAAGTCTACATCTGGCGCCAAGAATGCCGTTGTCGGTGTCATCAAATGGGCAGCACTACCCATGGGGATTTTGCAGGAGAAGGGTGGCTTGACAACACAACAGAAAGATAACAATCTGCAGAAGCAGGTCTGGGAAATTGCCCAGACCATAAATGTCGGCAACAAGCTAGGTGCTGGCCCTGAGCAATGGTATCTCCTAATGGATTGTTGAGTTACTCATATCAGTGATCTGCTGTCTAAAAGGCCGCTTGGGAAATGGTCCATGGCAGACAAGACTATCCTCGATAGTCGAAGATTCAATGCAGCACTGGCTGAGTACACGGAGGTGGGCCATCCCCAGTGGAAACATAGCATTGATGAAACCCCGACCAAGTAGAGGAATTACATAAACATTTGTATGTATTTCAGTGCCCCTATTCTTCATTTGCAGTTGCTGACAATATGTTGGTACAGATGATGACGAGGTGGAACCTTGGGTCACAGGTAATCACTGATTACTCTGAATTGCTATGCCGCAACCGATTTCCTTGTCGAGCCATTTCGCTTTAACACCGCCTATGTCAATCCCGACATTACTGGCAAGAAGGTTTGTGAAAATGATCCTCAGCGATTCTCATGCCACTTGCCTGTGGATGATGAATCAATTCATGCGAGTGTTAGATCAATTGTTACTTTGACTATCTTGTCAATTATGAAGGCTGGAATCGCCGGTCTGCAGGACCCCAGCTGGAGAATCCGACAGCCTTGGCGCTCCCAGGAGGAGCCTAATGGAGATGGTGGTCCACATGCCCATAATGTCACACCAAACTTTAATTATAATACTGCTGCCAGATGTATAAAGTTGGCGATCAAATTACACAAGCCAACGCTGTTTTGCGTCGTTTATCCTGGCCAACAAGCTGACTGCACATCTCGTAACCAGTTGCTAATGCATGGTGGTCACAGCTATCATCCTCTGGATGACATTCTCCCACCTCCAACCAAGGATATGATCAACAATATCCGGGAGGGATCGGGTGATGATGCTGACATGTAGCGTAGCATTCCGAGAGGTTTCTCTATGATCAAAACAGGATTGTACAGGTTCGATAGATACTTCAACACAGGGTAATCAGACAGCAACGATACCATGAAGTATTGCAAAACCATGCTCTTACTCTCTTGGCCGATTATGAGCAATGCATTATTGCTGATGAAAAAGTGGCATGGCCACATGTGCACAACCACAGTGTGAATCCTCCAGCATGGGGCTCTTTGGCCAATCGGAAGTGTACAAGCTGCCGCCCAGCTGCAAATCAGTCGTTGTGAGGATGCAATGCACTGGCTTGACAGTTGTTCAAGATTTTGAATTGTGGGTGGGTATTGTTCTGGCACTTTGGAGGGTGGATGGAGGGGTGATATTTTAGTGTTTTTTGCACAGGTTTTGGGTCTCTTTTTGGTGTTTTGTTTATTTTATTATTAAATCGGTCATATTCATGCATGAAGGGCTGTGTTGTGAGTTCGCTATGTTGACATTAACCATTGATAAGTTACTTATTGGGAAAAGCACAGTGGCAGCGACAGGACTCCATGTATGGCTGTCATGACATTGGTAGTCCGGTATATTTGCCCAGCAGACGTCACCCCAAATGATTAGTGAACCAAGAATGGTTCTTAGCTCATTGCGAGAATGATTCTTGTGCAAGGAAGCCAACCAACAACTCTGTGGAATGCTTGTCACCTGCCATTCTTGGTTCCTAGTTCCCATGCTTCCAAGGAGTTGGAAGTGTGGGTGTCGGGACATAACAAGAGCCTAGAGTCTTCGACAAGATAAACAGACACATCATGACGATTCTCTCAATCATATCAATGCTTTCTTTCATTTGCACAATGCTTTAGTTTGTTTACTATACATTCAGTTAGATTTCTTCTAGTCACTCCATTAATTTTTTCATACTTAGCACTCACTGCCTGTTGAAATCATGACACACAGGCCCCACTCTTCTCCTGCTCCTGCTCTTCCTTCCAACACCAGGAGAAGCAGAATGTCTATCCCCAATGAGGATCTCGATGACGATCTCTGCATGATGCACAAGAAACACAAGTATTGTCAAGATGACAATTCAGAATCCGGTGACAACCCTCTTTGGCGACCATCCAGCACAGCGATGGGCCTGTGGCTATCCAAAGATTCGTTCATCTCAAGACTTGTAACAAAAGTCATGGCAACTCAAATAACTCCTACGCCAGCGCTACCCCTTCATCCTGAGTGTCGGGAGGTCTATACTGTCTTGGAGGAGGATGAATATGATGCTGCGCCACTGGCAACCATGATGGTATTTGATCAAGCTGTTGAACGATTGAATTCATCAGCCAATGTATATATCTACCAGAGGCAGGATTTCAATGAACCCAGTGAGCTATTGGTTGCATGGAAAGCTGGAAACCTGTGGCAATATGAGCCCTTGGTTGACGTTGTGACATGCCTCATTGTCTGGGTAGAATAAAAATATGCAGACATCACTGTCAGGTGCTCCGGCGATGGTCACGGCATGTGAGAAGCCTGGAGCTATTAATTAGGTGGTGTTTGTAAATCCTTTTGCCCTGAATGTGGTGAAAACCGCCCAGATTCAAAGTTGGTGGTATCAGGAAATTGCCTGCATCGATCCAGCCTAGAAACACTCACACCTCCACATGCTTACATTTGAGTGGTAAATGCATCACCTCAACGATTGATTTCTTTGCTGCCATTGTGCATCAACCTCGCGCAAACATTACTTGCTCCTGAACAGCAATGGCATACTGCAGCAAGACATCAATCGACACTATTTATGGGTATTTAACAAAGCCACCTGTGGAGGTCTGGAATATGGTGGCCTGGCTATGGGCCAAGGACAGGTTGACATGCGACACAACCGTTCTTGAGGTAAGATCAAGGTTCCGTTCTTGTCTCATCGTTGTCGTGACGATCAATTTTGGAGTGCAAGTTTCAATTTGCACCAACTGAAATTGTGGATCTTATTCACCGCACATACTTCTATGGCATATGACACATGGGAATGAGAGACAGATCATTTATTGATAAAATCAATGCGACGTTCATTGCCCTCACCATGCTGGGCATCCACTATTGTTTGCTGGCCTTGAAAAGAGGCAAGTTTAGGGTCCTGCCAGAGTTTGGTCCAGGAGGCAGAGCACAACGTGAGTGCGATACGAAAAACATCAATCACCAAGTTAATGATTCTTTGATAGGGGTATTTCGTCATCTCAATACGAATTTTCCATCATCCTCACCAGATGTTCATGCCTGAAAGATATATGGTATCCGCAACATCATTCAGCAAAGGATCCACTCACCTGTTACATTCCCAGTAATGGCACAACCTCTCAACAATAAGGGCGGCTAGGAACAGGTCTGCCTTTATTACGTCCCGGAGGAGCTGATTGAGCAGCCTGACAAATTGTGCAATCGTCTCAGGATTTTGGTTGCTGCTACCGAAGCTAGCATGCGATTCTCAGCTGTTCAGCGGATGGGCGGGTAAGCCATCACCTGCAGCAGCAAGCTCATCCCTTACTGCAACCGCAACAGCGACAGCAATGACATCCCCAACATCAGTAGCGTCGAGAATACGGGATGAGTCGAGGGAAGTACAAATGCAGAGGGTGCCATGTCGCCAGGAGGTTCGAAATGGTGTCACTGATAGAATTTCTGATTTCCTTTGTGTGCTATTTCATTCTAGATCTCGTCAATATATCAGATTGGTAGTAAATGTAATAGAACTGAGGGTTTCGCAAAGTGTGATCGCAAATGTGTGAAATCATAATCGTGATGATGCATAACCCTCCCGCAACTGTTGAACAACTGCAAGGTACTGAACGATCTTGTATCACCATATTAAATATCGTGAACTACTTCCCCACCGTAAGTTTGATTTGTCACATTGAGCCATTAGAGTCTTTAAAAGCAACAAGTACACATGGTATCAAACGTACAGAGCCAGCACTATCATCATCCCGAGGACAAATTGAATTTCGCAATGTAAGAATATGCCCAGAGACAATTTGTGATATTACCAAAGGAACTGTGAACCATTTGTCAAGTGCTCTTTGTCACATGTGCAAATGTGGGTACACTGGTTCTGACGCTTGAAAACAGCATCGCGAGAACTCAAAGAGCACTCTGGAATGTTTAAGCAAGGGTATATTTCAGGGAAACTTCGATTCCATTTTCTGGAGTTTGTGGGTACAATAAACTAAATAATTTTAATGAAGGAAATTTTGTTTGTGCTCATGTTGGCCTGCTCCACAATTCCGTCATCGACATCCAAGGGGCAAAGGCCATGGACGTATTGTACTCAGCCTTCCACTGTCTTCTCTCATAGGTTATCAGGAAACTACATTTCTTCATTGCCATTGTCGATCAGATATGGGCGGTTTATATCATGTATGCATCATTTCTCTAGGACAATATCACAGACCTGCACATCAGGGACTGTAAATTCTGCCTCATAGACACATGATGCCCAATGTCCTAGTTTCAATTTGACTTGTTGCCATTTCTCTATGCCACCCTAGCCATTGACATTAGCCATCACCACAATCATCCATCCTGTATCATTTGCACTGAGGACTGCCTCAATGCATTGTAGTTCATGCAGGAACTACGAACCCACATTGTTCTTCATCCGACCATCATTCTTCACTACTGTTGCTTTCTTGCTGCTCCACTATCCTCCTTTAGTCTGGTATCATATTTTCCTTTTGTTGAGCTGATTGGAAGTACTGATATCACTATGCCAAGGACAATGATGAAACCTGCCACTTTTGTAGTTAGCACCATTAGTCATCGATCGACCTTATGTCGATGTGACAAGTCTCATTTCACGATAAAATTGACACACCTCCGCAGATGCCCAAACACACTTGACTACTCGAGCACACGCCACCGTACATCACCTTTCAACCTTAGTCGGTCGACCCCTGAATTCTCTGCTTTACTAACTTTCAAGTGGTGGTGACAGGTGCAAAACTTGAATTGACTGTCTGGGACCAATTTGCCCCCATTTTTGAAGATACAGTACAGGATGTTGTTTGTATGGGTGGTACAGCCACAGCTACTGACCACTGTTGCAATTTCCCACCTCAGAGTCGGACTCTGAGAGTCTAGCAAACTCACTCTCCACCCCACTGTCGGTCTCCTGCATAGCCTCTGTCTCCTAGTTAAGCCATCCACTCTCATTTCGATCAGTTGGTGCACCTCCCAGTTTCTTGTCCTTCCATGCACATGTAGACTTGACATTTGGAGCATCTTTGCCAAAGCTTATTCAAGTAGATTCTTCATCAAGTTGCAGTTTGGGCAATTGTGAGAGATATAACCAACCTGGCCACAGATATAGTAGGTTCAACTGTTGTCTTTGGCCGTGCCAGCTGAATGGGTTGTACCACCTGTGTTGGAGTCAATTTTCCTAGCTGAAACTTTTGTAGTTGTGTTAGAGTTTGTGCTGAAGCCACTTCCAGATTGAATCTTGTTTAGAGAGATGTCCAATGCAGCGAGATGTTCCATGCGCTGCTCAAACATTACAGATCTGTTGCACATGCCAACGTGATGGACAATGTTCTTCATAAACTCTGTGGTTGCGCTTTCAATCATAACTCCATCAACTTCAGCAAAGATTTCGATTGGCAAAGGGCAGTGGGGGTGCACTTTCGAACAGATCTAACAGAAACCCTCGTTAAAATCTGGGATGTATTCTCAGTTCTTCAGAATTAGTTCCTCCCATTTGTGTTTGACCTGGTCGAAGGTGTTGAACTGATTATTACTCGCAATCAACTCCATGCAAAACATGGCCCATTTGGTCGACGTACTCATCTGGAAATGGTGCGTGGCCCTGACAGCTGTGTCGACTGTTAGCTGTGGCACAGCTCGCTCACTCCAACCGATTGTGCTGACCCATTCAATCGCTCGGGGTAAATTCCTGAAGTATTGTTCTAGAGAAATATGCAGTGGTGAAACTTTCCAAGGATCGTTTGCCCTCATACGTTGGAAGGTAAGGCGACTAGACAGAGATGTCACATGTTCAAGATGGTCCATGGAGCAATTCGAAGTAGCCATGGAATGCTGATGAGCATGCGGTTGCGTAGGTGGTATTGAGCACGGCAGTTGCATACACTTGGCCAGTTGTAAGTTGTTGATTGACATGTTCAGATGCTCTCATCTTCGATTGAAGGCCGCTTTTCTCTGGTTTGTGGTTTTTGACCTGGTGGCGCAGCATGATTGTCTCCAGCCAGAGCAGTGGGATGACAGTCTGTCCCGGTGCCTCTGTCTCCACCTTGCGCTTGTTGAGGCGTTTCTTCAATTTGGCAGAGTGATGTTTCTTGATCTAGAGTACTTCTTCCCACCCCTCAATTGCTTGCTCAGTGTCAGCTAACACCTATCTCGGGCGGTCTTGGATGGCCTCAGCAGCCTCCAAGACTGTGACTTCAGTGGCAAAACTCTTGTTGAGGTCACAAATCTTGTTGAATTTCTCGTCTTTTTCAAGGCTTATCAACAAGTTAGAATTGGGAATATCCAGCTGGATGTTCTCGGTAACCCTGATTCAGTTGATTGCTCGATCTTACAGGAGCCCAGAGCTGCGGTCTATGATATTTGTTCATTTTCTGACATATTGTGTTGTGCAAAGTTCTGTCAGTGGGAAGCCCACAGTCTTTGAGGTCATGATCCTGCTGCAATACCTAATGTACTCAGCCTTGTCAATTGTGTCAGTAAATGTGACATCTTGCATGTTGTGCTTGTCATGCATTGTAGGATGTGCCATGAAGTCGGAGAACTAAGGCAATGTCTCCATGTTGCCAGCAGTCCACTCGTTCAAACATAATCCTAGTCAATCAGCCATCATGTATTGTGTTTCGACAGCTTCAGATGCTTCTAAGGCCATCTGAAGCTGAGTGTTGCCACCAATGTGGGAAACTAACCTCGCTGTACATATGGAAGTGAATGTTATTACTGATTGAGCAGACCTCTTGCTAGAACTTACTACTATGTGAGGCTCCTGTTGAGCCACACCTTAAGATGACCAGAGCCATCCACCTACAGTGGGAGGTGAATATCAAAACCCTCCAATCCACCACCAAACAAACCACTGAGGGTGTCTGCCCCAGGAGGAGGGCAAACCAGAAGAGAGCAAACCAGAAGAGAGCAAACCAGAAGCTGTTGAACGAGTTGAGTGCAAACCTATGGACTTGCAAGGATTGGAGAGCGAACCGCTGAATTGAGTTCTGTGGTGAGAGTAGGATCAGCTGTGGGTGTGGGAGCAGCCGTGTGAGTATAATAGATGGTGGGATATTGGGAAACTTTGCTAGTGCCACAGGTTGAGTGAGGAGTCAGGAGTTCCGATTGCCCAGTAGGTCTCAGTGATCCATAGGTTCCCTGTTATCCAAATAATTCTAGTTGTCGAGGTGATCCCAAGGTAATTAGTTTCTTAGGGGTTGGCCTAGAGCTGTTATTGATGCTCTTTCTTTTCCACTTGCTTTTGTTGGCCCACTCCTACAGGATCTCCATTGGTGCCCACGAGACAGCATCCTCCCTGGGTTGACGATTCATACCATGACTACATCATCTCTTGGCTTCATGCTTACACACATGATGGGACTGGGCACAAATGGCATAATCAATGACGACTGTGTCAGTCACTGTGCAGAAGTCGGCTGACCCCAATACATTCTGCTTTGTTCTTCCAACTGTCCAGAATTGCAATGCTCAAAATCAGTTCTTGGCATGCCTCCAGTCTGCATCCCATCGTGGCATCATATCAGCAGACAGCATCTGGACCATGAGTCATAATGATGTGGCTATTAGAGTTGTGAGTGTGCATTACATTGTTGTCTAGATGGTAAGTATCATCACATTCGCTAGATTCCAGATAATGGACTTACAAGTTCTGTTGCCAACTCATTTAAGAAGCACACAACTAACCACTCCAGGGCTATAGTGTCATCATCCATGGGCAGATTGTTGTTGTCCTGGCAGCATTGATCTGGCTGACCAGGTTCTATTCATTAACTGGTGTTGGCTGTGTTGCCTTGCCCAGTGGCTGTTGAATTGCCATTGCCAACATCCTCATCATCATTTGGCAGAATGTGGTTCTGAAGTGCAATGTGCCATTCTCTATTTTCCAGCAACTGGAGACCCAGTGTCTCCACCACCCACCAGACAAGATCCTCTCCATACCTAAGTGAGACAATATCATTGACATCTTTATGTGCAGCTGCTCTGGTGTAGATCTCACATACCACATGAAGTCGAGAGATGTGATGGGAACACCCATCGAGGGCCACCATCTTACATGTGTGGGCCCATTCAGTTCCCTCAGCAGTGGTGACCAATGTGAGTGCCCGAGTGTTATACATCATTTCTGGGATGCACTGGCTACAGGTCTACAACAATTCTTTGTGCACTCTGAGAATGGATTCTGCCATAACCGGCAGCATGATATTCAGATTGCCCCTTCCAAGAACCCAGTATCACTATCTTGCAGTCAGGTGTATTCCTCTAGATGCCCCATATTACTTGCCAGGTAACCATCCACTGTCTCCCGGCTGATATATGGCATCTAATCATTTGCTGGCCTTTGTCATCCTTGTCCCTGTCATCCTGGTCCAAGTCATCCATGTTCTCATCTGTACCTATTACTGGCTTTGAAGAGAGGAGATCAGTTGACACAAAGTGCAGCTCTGCAGAGCATACAGACCAGACAGAGGAATGTGCGTATCCACACAATTGAGTCCATCAGCAGGGGGATAGGACATCACTCACTTAGTCAGAGAATTGACTATCATCACTTCAAGCTACTACATTTGTACCATCACTTTCATATTGGCTTCTCCTGCACCTTACACATGCTGGAGCCAAATTTGATTTGAGGAACATTGGTTGAAATGTCACCATACTCAAGAACATCAGCAAAATGTAAATCGGTCTGGAAGCAACACGCAATCCTCCCAGACACTCCGGCCGACCTCACCAATGCTTCTAAGTACTTCCAGATGCTCCCAGACCTCCCTGGAGCTAAGCAAAGTGCTCTCAGACTCTGCAAGAGCATTCTCAGGTGCTCCTGAAAGCACCTGCAGTTATGGAGGTGCATTCAGGATGCTACAAGATATGACTGATAGAATAGTGAAATTTTGGAGCTCCTGAGACCTCTGCGGAGATCTGCGGAAGACTTTGAGAGAAGCTGAGACTGCCACACTGCTCTGCAGGATACATCGGGAGGAGCCGAGACTGCTGCGCAGCTCTGCGGGAGACTCGATGTCATATTCTCACAGCAGTGGTTCTTACATAACCACAAGGCATTTCGTCTTATCATATTCATCTTTGTTACAGTCACAAGATTTGCTTCATCATAATATGGCATGCATTATTTGAGTCTCTCTATATATATATCTATATGGTCAATCTGGCCGGCAGAGTGTTGATGGTGCCCTCTCTGCCTTCTAGCTCCAACATTTGACCACAACGGCATCCAACTGGTGCATCCCTAAGTTCTGTCAATGGGCATGTCCAGGTGCTTCTCTGATCATGCTCAAGAACCATCTGCGCACCACTCGCGACATCCAAACGGAAGTCTTCTGAATGAGCTGTTCTGGTTCGACGAGCGTAGGAATCGGGTTAGAAAACATAATACAACCTGGCGTTAAGAATCCACGCAACTGAGTGGATGCTCAAAATCTCGGACAGAGCGAGTGAGACCAAAAGTTGGGAAACATAGAGTGTATTTTCATTGTATGATAAGATGAGATGGAAATGAGATGATGTCTATCTACTCCGGGGTCTGCAGAATATATACTCCCCATCACTGTGTCAACATCCATAACCCCTCTATCTCCATACAACCGCCGTCTCTGCTTGAAGATGTACTTGGAGGCCGTAATCAAGCATTTTTGGAGATGCACTTGGAGACTGAGACCGAGTGAACACTGAGATGCACTTGGAGGACGGGACCGAGCGGGTTGGGGGATGCACTTGGAGGCCGTGATTGTGCAAACTTGGAGGCCGTAAGTGTGCGAGTTTTGAGATATACTTGGATGCTGTGATCGAGTGAGATTGGAGATGCACTTGGAGGCCGTGATCGAGCGAGTTTGGAGATGCACCTGGAAGCTGTGATCATGCAAACTTGTAGGCCGTAATCGTGCGAGTTAATGGATACACTTGGAGGCTGTGATCAAGCGAGTTTGGAGATGCAATTCGAGGCCGTGATCAAGTGCAATTGCAGGAGGAATGGGAGGCGGCCACGGTGGAGGCGGTAGTTTCGGGAGGGAGGCGCAACGGGAGCTGAGACTCTCTTCATCGGTCAACTCGTAATTGAGGGAATGTCGAGAATTGAATAAGACATGGTCTGCTGAGAGACAGTCGATCATGAGATGATGGAGTCCGTGGTGTATGCAGTACTCGGTGTTAACTCTTGATCATGGCATGGAGAGATAGAGACCGGTGACTTAACTTCATGTTCTTAGGTGATGGTAGAGTTGACGACATGAAAGAGAGAGATGAGAGGGCATGGGGGAAATCATCATGAGAAACTGGGACTTGAGAGAAGTTTGTGTGCGAGTCAATTGACCATCCCTGATATGGCAGGTACTAGTCTCGATCTCGTGTAATAACACCATTACGAGGACTTCCATCCCAATCAGGCAAGACGTACTACCAATTCCTCATGACCGCTTGGATCGTCCACATCATTCTCATCTTCATCGCTCATCTCTCTCATTCTCATCCACAACTCTACCATCATTGCCGAAGACCAAGTTAAGTCATCCCTCTCTATCTCTCCATGTCATGTTCATAAGTTGACACCGAGTACAGCATACACCAAGTACAGCATACACCAAGTACAGCATTCCCCCAAGATTGTTTGTCTTCCCTTCATTCTGATGATTACAAGTTGACCCCATAATCTAGCTGCAGCTTCCGGTGTACCACCCTACACAATCGACCGCCATCAGCCAGCTCTCCATGTGAGCTGAATGGTAAAGTCAACTTGTCATATTCCCATGGTGGAGAGTTAACTAACTGATGAAAGGAGTCTCAGCACCTGGGGAGCCATCCATCGACCGCCTCGAAGTACTCGTCACACCCGCACAATTACTGCCTCCCAGTTCGCACCATCATTGCCTGAAAGTGCATCTCCAATATCCCGTGATCACGGCTTCCAAACCCGCACGATCATGCGTTCGAAGTTCGCACCATCATGGCCTCGAAGTGCATCTTGACCCTCGCTCAATCGCGTCCTCAGAGGGTATCTCCACACTCGCTCGATTACAGCTTCGAAGTGCATTTACAGACTCGATCAATCACGATCCCGGAGGGCATCTCTCAGCTCGATCGATCACGGCCTCCAAGTGTATCTTCAAATACGCCCGATTGCAAGCTGAAAGTGCGTCTCAAAACTCGCTTGATCATCGCCTCGGAGTGTATCTCTGAGTTCACTCGATCTTCAATTTCAGGTGCACCTCGAATTGCTCTCAAGCACCGCCTGCAGCCAGTCCAGCTATGCCCTGTGTAGATGGGTAGCTATATAGATACACAGATACATGGATGAGGATACAAACTGAATACATGAGTTTTAAAAATGGTTGAACGATGAGTAGTAGCTATGATTTCCAGGCGCCCCAGCAGCATTCCCCACGAGGATGATGTTTTTCTCAGTCTGCTCTACTGTCATTCGAGGTACTCCCAGACTTGTCGCCGGCGCTCCCAAGTGCTTCCAGGTGCACCCAATGTTCTCTCCGCAGCCCCGAGGTGTTCCCAAACCTATCACAATCACTCCCATGGTACTCCTGTACCAGTCATCAGAGATCCCAGTGACTTTGAAGGCCAGCTGGAATCCCCTCCTATAGTCTGATACTCTCCTGAAATTGACGCATCTAAGTTTACACTCCACATCCTCTCAGACACTCCTGGAGGCTCCCAGTGGCTAAAATACGTTTTGCTGATGAAGTACACTGCACATCAAGTGCAAGAAAAGCGTTCCTCTGGTTCTGTTCAAACTGTAAGATATGAAGATTGCAAAATACAAGATTCATAGGTGATAGAAGCGATTTCTTTGCATAAGCAGGTGTCAGGTGTCAAAGATAGCTACAAATATCAAATCAAATGGAAATGCTATGATGACGACAAAAAAACCAGTGAACCCGCCACTAATGTCTCGAAAGCAATCCAACTGCTCGGTGACTACCACAAGCAACATAGATTGTTAGAAACCAAGGTGAAACAGATAAGGAATAACCAAGGCTGCTGAGTTGATGGCCATTGGTTAGAGGGTACATTTTGTTGTGGAGTCGATGACAAGTGGGTTTATTCATTTGTTTTTGAACAGTATCTCAAACTTTTCAGGAGGGATATAATGTGGTGAGAGAGGAAAGATTGACATAAGGTGCAGCTCTGTGGAGAGCATGGGCCAGAGAGGGGAATGTCCATATTCACACAATTGAGTGGATCAGCAGGGAGATACATCACTGACTTTGACAGTAAATGTACTATGGTCAGTTCATGCTGCTACACCGGCTGTGTGCAATTCGGCTGCTTCTTCCAATGCTACTCATACTCCAAGTTGCTCTCGCCACCATCGGAGATGGTAACTGTGTGCAATGTGTTTGGCATCTGGACTTAGGTTGAGGCACTGGTTTAGACCTTCGCAAACTCCAGCTTGCCCTTTATGAAACTACCAGTGTCTATAATCTCTTGCTTCTTCCTCGGCTGGTTGCCTACAGGGTGCTTGGGGTTGCATTGCTTTGGGTTTATCAGTCAGTGGCGCCACCATATATATGCAGTATCTCAGTAACCAGCCTTGGTAACAGTGCTTCTTCTTATCACCATAATTGGGTAACAAGTATGATGGGGTACACAGGGTGAGATCCGTAGCTGTATGACAAGTGGTCAGAAATTACGGTGTGATATCGGTCTCTAAATGGTGGAATTGGTGGTGTGGAAATGACAGTTGTTGGGGGTGCGATGTTGGAATATGGAAAGAGTATGAGAGATGGAGGAAATGGGTGTGATGGCTAGCGATGATTTCAATATATGCTACTTATCACCTGTGACCATGGACATAAAGTTATTCAACTCAGTGTAGTAGAATGACCCACAAACTTCCTGACTTTCGTTAGTATACCGATGCTACATCTCCTGTGGAATAATGCATCCTGCTGGGATTCACACCTCAAAAGATGGATTGATGTAGAGGGCCGATTCAATTCTTTCTCTGCATCCAGTGGATAAGAGAAGGCCTTGCAAGATATTTCAGACTCCACACATTTGACTGCGTTCAACATACTTCAGACAACCAGAGGGTTGAGAAACTTGCTGCCGTCAGTCTGCCACAAAGATTCACCCATCCCAACTCTAACCACTGGTCCCCAGACCTCACTGAGGCTAGCCAATGGAACTCTTCTCTGACATCCTGACTAATTCCCAAAGCTTGAAGTCCATTGAGAAATTGTATACTTCCAAGCTTTGTATTAATTGTCAAACCTAATATGCATTGGCAAAGATTATAACAATTATCAAACTTGATAAACATCATCAAACATTATTTGCATCATTGAACATTATATGAACAAAGGATATAATAATTGTTACAATGGCACTTGTTGGTTACTGCATTCCTTTGTTCAACAGTGACTCTCCGACCTTCAGATAGTTCTTGAGCACTCTATCCGGAAGTACCTCATCCAATGCATCACCATTCACCCATTCCTAAGGGTGTTTGTGCACAGAAACAGGCAACTTCGTATGTGAATTCATCCAACAGACGGCGAACGCCCTCGAACCGTTCAGCAGACCTCAAGATATGCCACCAGCGTGAAGAACATCGATAATTGCCCTGGATGCTATCGAGTGCCCGTATCCTGACTGAATGAAATTGTTTGTCTTGTTGTGAATTCTTTATAGCTATCTTCAAATTAGCCATCAGGGTCAGCCTACCCAACCAGCCAGCTATCCATAGAGCCATCTTCCGCAGCAACAACTGTTTCCACCCCATTGACAGACCATTGCAGACACTTCTGAATCGGATGACAGTATCCCGGCCCTGATATGCAAAGACATACCAGAAGACACCGACTCTAAAGCTAACGGGACCTACCAACACGTCCTGCAGCCCCATTATACAGTGTGCGAATCTGAAATGCAGGAGGCTACCGCTGGGGAAACCCCAATGGATGGAGAATATATATATGAAGGTACATTCACGGCCTGGCGGACCATCAGGGGTGATCCCAATTACAATAAGTTCTAAGATCACATCAATAACCTCCGGCAACTATTTTATTGTTGCAAAGACTTCAAACAGACTATTGGATTTGTCAAAGCCCACTATCCCATGTAACAAATCAATTGCCACTTCAATAAAGGCAGATTCAAGATTCCCAAGCCCATTACTTGTACCCGCTGATGGACAATGTACATTCACATCGACCAGATGGATAACCAGCTACCAAAATGGAGAAAGCCTCTATCTCCACACCAAGCAGTTGGAGGTTTTTCAATTTTCAAGACCTGGTAGAATGTCCATGGTTCCTCCTTCACCAAAACTCATACAATGACCACATGGTGTATGGACCAATCCAGTATGTAGATGCAGATTGTAATCCAGTATATGCCAAGATGCATTTGGCAGACTCCAGCCAGGCGAGATACAATTGAGATCCCCAAGAGGCAACAGGTATTGCTCTGATTTGTTTATTTGATGAAATGCAGCACGTAGACATCTGAGGCGACCGAAACGCCTGTCTAATGTACCTGACCATTCGTAGTATCCATTCCACCATACCCAACAAATTCAGCTATTTTTTTCACAATGTGCTTTCCTTCCTCCAGATGCCACCCAACTTCCATGGGTATTCCGCAACTGCTAACCAAGCCCAGAGGGATATAATCCAGCAGCTGCTGAGTGATATTGCCAAGATATTGGTGGAGCCAGTCACGTGATTACACAAAGAAGGAGTTATCAATTCATCAGCAACATGTCTTTTTTTTGCTGAAAGTCTTGGGGAGTGTGGGGGTTGTCAGACCAGGAACCTAGGGTGGTTAAAACACAAAGTTGACTGGACCAAAGCAGCAGCCTTCAGGTGCACCTGGGAGCAATGGCAAAGACTCTGGGTAGACATCGGAGCTCTGGTGACAACAAGCGGAACATCAGGAAGCACTGACAACATGCCAGAGAGTGCCAATAATAAGCCTTGGAGGGCTGGCAACAACCTGTGTGCATCAGTTACAAGCCTAGGAGCACCGCAAATCACTTCAGAGCAGACTGGCAAATACAACATCATCTGTGGGAACACTACTGTTGCACCTAGAAATCATAGCTACTACTTATGGTACAATGATTTGTAAAACTCATGCATTCAGTTTGTATTCTCATCCACATATTTATATAGCTACCCCTCTACACATGCGGTACTGGGCTACCTGCAGGAGATGCTTGAGGGTAATTCGAGGTATGCCTACAGCTGACAATCAAGTGAACTCAGAGATACACTGCGAGGCCGTTATTGTATGAACGTAATGCTGGATCTGGAGGGAGTAGTCAAGGGTGTATGGAGATCCATTGGGAGGCCGAGGTCGAGTAAATCCATAGATGCACTCGCACAGTATGATTCAGTGAGTTTGGACACAGACTTGGAGGCCATGATCGAGTGAGCTTCGAAATGCACTTGGAGGCCAAGGTCAAGTAAATCCAGAGATGAACTTCCAGGCCAAGATCAAGGGAGTTTGGAGAGATACATAGAGGTAGTTCTTGTGTGGCACACTGGGTGCTGAAAGTCAATTCATGGGATGCTTAACTTGCGACTGTGGGTCTGTGACAAGGTGACTTTACCTTTGAGTGTTCATAGACAGCTGGTTAGTGGCAGTTGATCTTGTAGGGTGGCACACTAGAAGTTGAAGCAACATTCAGGGATCAACTTGTAGAGAGAAGAATGAAGGTAAGAGCGACAATCTTCCGTGGATACTGTACTCGGTATATGCTGTACTTGGGGCAAGCTGTACTGGGTCTCATCTTATGAACATAACACGGAGAGATAGGGAGGAGTTAATGCACTTTGTACTTTGGGATGGTGAAGGTGTAGATGAGAAAGAGAGATTGGGAATGAAGATGCGAATAATATGAAGGACATGGGTCAGTATAAGTAACCAGGAGTGCAACTTCCCTGATTGGGTTTAGAAGACCTCGTATCAGTGTTATTATCTGTGGGAGAAGGAGACATATCCACTGTATCAGGATTTGGTGAATCAAGTTGCACATGAAAACCTCTACGGTCCCAGTTTCTAAGGATGGTTTCCCCCATCTCCTCCCATCTCTCTCTGTATAGTTCTTAACTCTACCATTACCTAAGAACACAAAGTTAAGTCATCCCTCTTTATCTCTCCATGCCATAATTATGAGCTAAAACTGAGTACAGCATACGTGAAATACAGCATACGCCAAGTACAGCATACACCAAGTACACCATACACCAAGTACTTCAGAAACTGAGTATTACATCATTCCAAGATCAACTATCCCGCACTCCCAGCCTCTCTGTCATCTCTCATCTCTCATCGTTTGGTGGATCTTGACGTACTCAACTCTCTACATTCCCGTGATTATCGGGTAACAAATGAATTGAGTCTCAGCTCCCTTCACCCCTCCCTCCTAATCCACCACCTCCAGATCGACTACCTCCAAGTACTCTTCTAATCTCAATATATCATGGCACCCAAGTTCATCTCCAAACTCACCGGCTCACAGCCTTCCAGTTTCCACTAATGTGGCATCCACGTGCATTTTCAAACTTGCTGGATCATGGCTTCGAAGTTCACACAATTATTGGCTCCTGGTCTATCTCCAAATTCGCTTGATCATGACCTCCAAGTGCATCTCTGAGTTCACTCAATCATTCCCTGCCAGTTCATCTCTCAAATTGCTCGGTCACTGCTTCCAAGTGTATGTCAGGGTTCACCCAATCTCAGCATCCATGTTCAACTCCAAACTTGGTTGATCATGGCCTCCAAGTACATCACTTGGTTCACACTACCAAGGCCTCCAAGTGGATTCTGAAGTTCATTCAATTGGGGTTTCCAGGTGCTTCCATGATTACACTCATGTAGCATTTGCAGTCAGAGTGACCGTATGTTTATTCACAGAGTGATTTAGATTGATAATACATGCCATATGATGATGTAGTGAATCTTGTGCCTGTCGCAAAGATGAGTATGAAAGACAAAATGCCTTGTGGTTATGGAACCCTAAGAACCACTGCTGTAAGTATATAGCACCAAGTCTCCCACAGCGCATGGCAGTGGTCTCAGCTGCTCTATAATTTGTCTATCCAATAAGTCCAATATTGTAGGATCCTGCCTGCACAGCCAGAACTGCAGGTGCGTTATGAATCACCTGTGAATGCTATTGCAGAGTCTGTGAGCACTTTGTTTGGCTCCAGGGGGGCCTGGGAGCAATTGGAATTACTCAGGAGCACTAGTGAGGTTGACTGTAGTGTCAGGGAGGTTTGCATTCGGCATCAAGACAGTATTATATTTTGCTGATATTCCAGTGCTCTGAGGGTTGGTGCTGATGGCAGAACACGCTGCTACTTGCCTATCTTCGCTTCTTGGCGAGCAGATCACATGTGCCAGGTCGATTATATGGGCATCATGTACAATGCTTACGCTAAGTGTCAAACTGCAGAGGCCAAGCTGGGGTCTCCTATTCTTCTGCTGGACTTGGAATCCCAGCTGAGGAAGTTAGAAGTCTCACTGCAGAAATATCAGGACTACCTAAATGCCAAATCTGCTGGCGACTCCCAGGCTGAAGAGATAACCAAGGACTGGTGCCAGTCTGTCAGTGGGAGACTGCCCCCATATGTGGTATGCAATTTTTCACATGTCGAAGTATACAACCTCTACTGGCCAGATATCCTGTATATTATGTATATTGAAGTGTTTGATCACCTGTTGATCTGGATCAATAGCCCCAAACAATGACATGGCAAAGCCATGGTATATGATAAAATCTGGGCTGGCATTCCTCCATACCCCAAATTCTATCACTATGGCAAGGCCAACTAGTAAATTTCACTCTGGGATGGTGAAGAGATGCGAAATTGGAGTTGAATCATCTACCCAGAGTTTGGTGCTGGATTGCACAAAGCACTTCCCAGGAAGTGAGCAGTCTTCCAGAGTGCAGTGACCTGCTTTGGGACACAGGTCTACTGAAGTGTTGTGTTACAATACCAACCCCACACAACCGAGACTCTCAACTATCTAGTTGATTACATATACCAATTCCATAGAAAGAAGGATATCTTTACTGCCTACATGATGTCTAAGTTTACAGACAACAACTCCCAGGCATGCCCGAACAACCAAAAGAAATAACACTGGGATACACATGTCATTGACAACACAGAAAGGGCGAAACACCAAGAAGGTCTATCCCATGCCCATGAAGACTTACGAAATGCAGAGATTAAAACACACCTACATGTAGTCTACAATTCCACAGTACACAAATGTACCAGCTTCAACTTCATTCAACTTCACCTCATGTGATATTCTTAGTAGTCAATTCTACAATGTGGCCAATTAGTCAATAACAGCACAGAAATTCAGCAAATGAATCAGCAAAAGATATCTATGTGACGCGATGACCAGTCAAATGAACCACATTCAGTATGACCAGTAGATTCCCAATGACTACTAGTATGTCCATGTCCTCTGGATGCAGTACTAGTACCTTTGGCAGCTGGCTGAGGAAGGACACTGGACACCCCAAATTTGGGAGGCACTTCAGTTAGATTGACCAGAGGATCAAATTGCTGTCAACAAATACCATAAGCAAGTGTCTATAACAGAAAATTTACCCTGTAGCTTCAACAAGTATTGTGAAAATATGTCACACTGTTGGTTGCAATCCCACAGACGATAGGGCTTCTGTGTCACACACAAGTGTCTTCCAATGTACAACTTTCCAGTCACACAGTACACATATTGATTCTATGGATATGACCTTAGTATATCCACTGCCAATCAGAGGGGCATCAGCATGATGCTGGCCACCAGATTGAACCTACTCTATATTCCAGTCGCCAATGACCAGTCCTTTGGCGGTTGTGATTCCACTGCCCATAAGTTGCATTGCACAGAGGCCTAATCCTTTAGCAATGCTGAGCCTCAGAATGACATAGTGTGGGTTCGGGTAGGTTGGCCTCCAAACGGTAGAGTAGGGGATATACGACCAGCACATCTTCCAAGGATACTATAGCTACTGGATAGCATGTGGAAGCAATGCATTGTTCTTCTGTGGGAGCTCCAGCTTGAGAACCATGGCATTTGTCTTCCTTCCGAAGGGCTACATAGAGTCTCCAGCAAGGATATCCATCGGAAACAGCCCAACCCTGTCATAATGAATATCCAGTGTATATGGATGGCCAAGTACCTGATTTCCATCCCCAGTACCACATACTACTATATCAATAATACTATGCACCAAGTCACCTTCCATCACTTCTAGCCCAAACCGCCAGAAGCTGAACGGGACATGCAGGAAGATGATGATGATATGGTGCCAGAGAGATACAGCTGGAACCAGAATGCCAGTGTTGCTGTTGATAAGAGCGAAGAGGACGAACAATGTAACCAGGAGGAGGATAAAGTAGAGGAGGAGGAGGAGGTGGAGGACGAACTGGAGGATGACAATTATGTGTCGAAGAAGGTACAATCACAATTGGGTGTCAGGTGTTGTACAGCTCTGACTCTCTTGCATTGTATAACTCGATGTATATATATCCTGCCAGAGGTAAGTGGCCTTCAACTCACCCATGATCCATAGCTTGATGTGTAGAAAATACTTGTCCTGAGGCATCAGTCCTGGCTGTCCCATAATCTATAGCTCAATATGCATCAGTAGAAGTGCAAATCCACTATAGACTGCGCTACTTGAACTTCCGCACCTGCATAGCTCAGGGCAAGCTTCCCAATGACCGCTGTGCAATGCATAGCCAATAGTCATCCATTGTTGGTCCTTAGACATCTGCAGGTGTTCCAATGGAAGCATTGATGACCAGTGGGTCAATGAGTGAACTCCAATTGCACTGATCGTGTCCGGTGCGGGCCGGCAGGCTCTGTGCAGTGGCAGAGTGGATATTCTGATATGCGATGATGGACGTACTACCACACCCTCCATGTTCCAATGTGCCTCCTTGAATTGGGCCACTACATGTATACAGGATGCTGCAGTGCTAGTCGATGGAGGGAAGATGTCCTACGATTATACAAAGACTGCATGGCAACAACAAGTTGAGCTCTTATTGAATATATTGCATTAGATTATACCACTGGAAGAATGCAGGCTATTATGCAATAGCACACTGGGCATTCAGAAACTACAAGTTGTGTCCACACTAAAGCTATAAATGTTCTGAATGGGCATCATATGCTGCTATCGGCATATTCACCAACTTTCTGTAACAAATATGGCATCATAGTCAATCGAGTACTAGTGGACCTATGACACAGTTTCAAGTAGAGCTATGACACAATGAGTATATAGTTGCAGTACTCTATCTGGATTTTGTTACAATTGCCAGTGCAGATATGGTATGATAGTTGCAGAGTTGCAGCAGTCTATGAGAGCTATGGCACAATTTCTAACAGAGCTATGGTATGATGCTCACAGAGATGCAGTAGTCTAGGAGAGCTATGGCATGATTTCCAGTGGAGCTATGGCACGATGATCATAAATGTCTTGTGGCTGGAAGCGAGCTACTGCATCATAAAATTCACATACAATATACGCTTTCAAACACAGATACAGTACTTTTAGCAGCACATCTAGTCCGCCAGCTAACCTGTACGTCCACACAGCAATACTATATCCCCTTCCTTCGCCAAACCTTAACCCTACACTGCAAACTTAAGTTTACTTCTTTGATCAAATCTACCGACACCATCCTCTCCAATCTTACTGGCAATTCTACCTTAGCTGCTATCCAATGCACTGTAAACTAGTTATCATGGCGCCCATGACCTTGAGTATATGTCATCGCCATACAGATATTGACCATCATTCAGATTCCTCCAGGTTTTACCATGCCTCTAGAGCTACTAATTTTTCCTTCATCATGCCGAGGTTTTCCTTGCATGCTGGGAATGTTGTCTGTTTTGGAATTCTGATTCGTTGAACAGCCGTGCAATTGTGTATTCTAATATCTAGAACGTCATGTCCAATTCAGCCTATGGATGTATATGGCGATTCTGGCATTGTATACACGCTATCCCACATCTCCTGATGCCTTTTAAAAATTGCTGCGATAGTCAGTTATTCAGTTATTGTGCAGCCACCATTGGAAATGTCACTCACCACGGGCATTTATTAAGTTCAATAGCCGGGCTTGTACAGCTTTGCCAGAGGGAATGTAGTGGTGGAGGCCCCACTGGAAAGTAGTCCCCATTAGACAGATGAACTCGGGTGACATTTGCACCAGCAATTGCAAATCTTGGATACCCAGCATTGTGATTACATGAAGAAGACATTGGTAAATGGCTGCGGCGATGTAGCTGCGAACATATGGCTCCATGCAAGTCGGAGGATAGATATCAGCTGTATGCCTGCCAGTGGACATACGATTCCTGCCTCAACACCTGACTTCTCACAGATATATTGTTCATTGTCGAGTTGCCAGTGGACCTTTCCCTTTCTCTTTGTCACTTCCATCTCCAGGAGTTGGTAAATCTCCTTCAGTTTGATGCCAATCTGCAAGACTGCGGTGCTTCGCACCGAATAGTGAAATTCTCTGATCTTTACCTGGTGGTCAACATAAATAACAAATAAAGTCTAGGGGAGTTGCATCGGCCGTGTGTTTGAGTGCTGGATGTTCAGTGAAACTGTGATCAAATTTCCACAATCCATGGGCCACGATCCAGGCCACGGTAGCCACTTCATCTACATCTTCCGGAAAGAAGTTATTGAATAATTACTTCAACCTGACTGTTATGGAAGCTAGTTCCGCAACTTTTCTATTGTGTGGATCCTTGAACTAGTTACTACGGGTCAAATTTTGTCATGGTTTAGTCTTTTTGTCTTTCTGAGAATCAGAAACTGTATCAGTGGCAGCACATGTCTGCTAGGAACTCCAAGGGCTTGAATGGAAGCTCGCAGATAGCATGGCCATTTCAGTACAATCATCGCTTTGCTCGGAACACACAGAATCAGATGCAGGAGTTCATTGGGGAATATCCACCAACAGAGATGACGAGGGGTAGGCCAATGAGTGTCTCAGAGCTGATTTCGATATGCTATTCTTTGGTGGTGGTTGGGCAGTGGTCGACAACAATCCAGTGGCGGCTTGCACGTTGGGATGTTTTTGAATAGAAGTCAGAAAGTACAAAAGAAGTTCATCATCGGACTCGTCGCAATCATATGAATTATTGGAGAGTTGGTCATCTGTGAGTTCCACACCTGGTGAATTCTATCCCACATTACCACAGCACCCAGGCAACAGGGTATTAGCTTAGCAGCAGCCATGATGAGGACTTGGACAAAAGGCGTGGGGTTTCAGTATACTCATCTTACCTTCCAGAGGAAGGGATTTTTTCCTCTTCCTCCTGATCTGTCTTTTCTTGGAGCGGCCTTGTCAATCCCCTGTTGAGTATGGATATGACAATCGCCTTGCTCCTGGGTCACCAAGTTTTTCTTGTTGCCATTTTGGTGCAAATAGATTAGCTATATTCAAAGAATACCAAACGAAGTAGGAGGAGGAAGGCAGAATGTCCTGCAGAGTGCGCTCATCATGGTGTATGTATCTAGTTGTGGTCCGGACCTTCCACATACATTTGTGATTCACCATCAATTTCTGCTAGACAAAGATTTTAATGTAGATCTCTATAACAGAAATTCTACTATGTCAATACTCAGACCTCTGTAACCTCAATCCGGTTGGATAGTGTTAGCAACGGGTCCAGGTAACCTGCCAGCGGTCCAGGTTTGGACCGGAAAAACAGTTCTGTTCGGTTCCGGAACCTTCCAAAAACCCGACCTGCTGCTTCTTGGCAGTCAATACCCGGCCCTGTAAGCGTCAACCCGCGGGTTTCGCCGGGTTTGGCTAGACCCGTTGGGTCCAATCTCCCGTTTTGCATTTCAGGTTGTTCTATACATTGTCGCATTCAGATATCCTACTGTGAATCGTGAAATATCAACGATGGTATGCCGATGTTGTTTTTGGATGTACTGGCCGCCTTTGTGATCAAAATATGTAGACAAATGCTCCCTGCCCCATCCTGGAAATGAGCGTCAATGGAGCGTCAATGATTTTAGGTCTTGCATCCTGGGTAATCAGAGCAGGCATTGGTTGCAGATAGTCATAACCAAGGTATTGGCCTCCATTGTATGCACAAACAGATACAACACGCTCAGTGCCCCATCATGAAAATGAGCGTCAAATGAACGTCAACAATTTAAGGTCTCCCGTCTGTGGTAATCAAAGTGGCGCAGGATTGCGAACCTCTATTAAGGACGAATTGGCAGCCTCTCTAGGCAGATAAGCAAGCGACGTTCCCGCGTCATCCTCCTGGACAGTAACAACTAATTTCATTTACAATGATGCAAAGAAGTGTTCATGACTGTTTTACGGTAGAAAAACTATCAGAACATCATATATACACAATAACCGATGCATTGCGCTTTGATTACAAATGATAAAACGCGAAAAATTGTTGACGCCCTGTTGACTCCCATTTTGATGAAGGGGCATGGAGCATGTTGCTCTCTTTTTACTCTATAAAGGCAGCCAATACATTCACTAAATATAGGAACGACAATATCGTATTTCAATTACCCGACTTACAAGACCAAGAATCCTTTATGCTCTGTTGACGCTCAATTTCAGAATGGGGCAGGGAGTGTGAGGCTCGCTTTTTGCCTATAAAGTTGGCCAATGCCGCATTTATGAACGATCTCAACCGATCGCCACGCAGATTACCAATGATGCAAGACCAAACAGCATTGACGCTCTGTTGACGCTCATTTTGCCATGGGCGTATCCACAATATGTTATCATTTAATTTGGCCTAATATATAATTAATGGTGTTTTGGCAGCCTTTGTACTGTCTTCATGTCCTTTCTCCTTCATCAATACATTGTTCTTTAATAATACATATAAATATATCTTTTAAAATATACTTTAAAGTGTCAGCTAATTGTAGATAATAATACACTCAAAAGTCCTGTTCGATTCAATCAATGCTCATGTTCACAGTAAGGTTCGCTCCATTGGCTGCTGTCTTCTGCAACATGGATGTCAGCTGCATTACCACACAGCAGATAGTGTACTAACCAGTGCATGTAGCTTCATCAGTCAGCAAATTTGGATTAAAATCTTTATCCCGCTTGCGATTCTTGGCATATGCATCAGGATTGAAATATCGAGGGCTGGGTAGAGGAGTATGCATATGCACAGATCCGGGTGGCACACCGTTGATTTCGGATGCGTGAGCTCCCTCATTGTTACCGGGTGGAACAAGTGGTGTTTCGGGTGGATGTGGCATTGGTTCTGGTGTCGGCTGTGTGAGTTGCTCAGGTGGAGGTGCACCCGTGCCTTTGCATCTCCAGCGTGTCTGGGGATTCCATGCTGTGCCATTTTGTCATGGAAGGCAGCAGTCCGTCTGATTTTCCCGAAGCATAGCTGAGTGTCTTTCCATCGCCGCCTTCACATTTTCATGCCCAGGACACTCAACTCCACGCAGCTTCACTCCTCGGACCTCTGTGCGAGGTTTCTTGATTAGGAATTGCCTTTCCTCTATCGCGGCACGCTAAAACTCCCCTTTGGCCATTCTAGCCATATCCAAGGCCACGCGCATGTCAGACTTTTCTAGCTGTACCCGACCTCCTTGCCTTGCCATAGTTGGAGCATGTTGAAAACCTACAAGAAATTAGTTGCTGCCTCTACATAAGAGATTCGGCTATTACCTCCACCATATAGGCTTCCGTAACATCCTCTGAGGTTGTTATAGCCTGTTTGGTCCACTCTCGGGGATTCTCATCACTAAATTTGTCTGCGAAAATCACAGAGCTGATCAATCATGATGTTCGATTTCGCAGACTGGGCAGACAAATGCCTTGGTTGTCCATGGAGGTTTCCCATTACAGGCGGCTATCAATTGGACACGCAGCTCTCTACATACTTCAGCTATATGTTATATCATTAATCGACGGCCGTGTACCTGGATATGACTACACTTACATCCGATCCCACGCTGCATTCTTATTCTTGCTGCTTCCGGTTTTACCGACAATTTTCAAATGTGGGTCCAGGGTCATATTTTCGGTGGCTGCATTTGCAGCGTTGAGGTGGACTAAGTGATCTCTGTGTGGTAGTTGGGTCACAGCGGGTGGCATATTGGATGAAGCGCCCATCGTTCTGCTTGATTCTGTTCCACTCTCACATAGCTGAGGTGTTTCTGGAGACATGATTTGCTGCTGTGGAAGTGAAGAGATGATGATAATGAAACAAAGTGGGAAGTCCTGAGGAAGAAGATAACGAAAGAAGTGGGAAGTCCTGAGGAATATACACTTAGCTTCAGGTCAAAATGGCATGCGGAACAGCCAACTTGCCCGTTCTACACAAGATGAATCATGTTGCGCATAGCTGCCCGTTACACGGGTGACCAACTGTCCTGCGATTTGCCCCTAGTCGGTCCGATGATGTGTTGTGTCTACAAAGATAAATCATCGTGAATGACCGCCATAATCTCATCTTGGTGAGATACAAGCTGTACATTCTTTGACGGAAAGAACGTCTGCTGATGTTTGTCGAAATAAATCCCTTGGATGTTACATGAAACAGACATTAAACATCTTGTCATGATGTACGGATTGCCTTGCTATTCCATATGAAGTGACGGTCAAAACGCAGATTTTGCTTTGTTCCATTCGATTAAGCATACCAACCTTGACATACAAGAGGCAGCTCGCCTCCATTGGTCCATATCTTGCAACATCAAACATCTCGTCCATCAACAAAGTTAACACACAATACAACTGTCAATGCTCTGAAAAAGGATCTTTCGCCAATACTGGCAGGCAACTACGGCAAATCGAGAAAGCGCTCCACATGACGACGTCATCAACCGATTAAAGGCAAGAGCGGCTTGGAAGCAGAATGTGTCTGAGCCCTTGGAGCATTGCGTAGCTTGCCATCCAAAACAAAACCTCTGGTGACAAAACAACGAGAAACTCACTTCCTTACCAACGAAGAGAAGGAGAAATGGATCGAGGATGATGTCGAAAGACAGACCGTTGTGTCAAGAAAGCGAGTCGAAGATGCAGAGACGACAATGAAATTGGAGCAGGATGATATGGGAAATGCTGAACAGGCGGGATTGACAACCACCAAGCCTGAAACAACTATTGAGGAGATGTTGAACGCCATCGGAGATAGTCTGAACAATCTTGCAAGTTCCAACAATGGAGAGGATGGGGAGGATGAGGATGATGATGAAGAAGATTCTGCAGGGAGCAAGCTTAGCAAAGATGACGAACCAGGCTGGGTGATGGGCACAATCTCCAAACCGGTACAGCATCGCATGGAGCATGTTCGGCACATGCAGATAAAGCTTGACGAATTGACGCAACCAGGGTGGGGTGACACAGCAGTATACTTCAGTGAGAGGGATACGAACATTTAGACGACCGAATTGAAGGTTCCAGCTGTCATTCGACCACGAACAGCAGATCATGCAGCGTCATCGCCGCCGATGAAATTTGGTCAGTCTATGAAGACTCTTTACAGCGTCCCTGAAAAATTGCGAATGCCGCAAGTGACTTCTCGACATGGAAGTAGTCATATGAGGCTAGGTTAGTGGAAACTGCAGCCACATGAACGCATTCTGTCCCTCCCACCTGCCCCCATGCCCGATTGGTCACTGATTCAGATATCAAAGCATGTTGAACTCTTAAGCTTTAACCCCTGCATATCGTGTCCCACGCTAATTGCCATATAGAAATCGGATTCCGACGCAGACATGATGACAGCTGCTCCGTCGCCGGAGGAATGAATAGACAAATTGACATTTATCACGATGTATCAATTTGAAAACCAATACCTGTACCTATTTTCCTACGGGTCAGCATTTACTTGATTTCAGTGAACAAATTGTAAGACATGATAATTTGTCTATGCATGTGCAATGGTCGGATAGGCAATGCCAATGTTCTAGACTTCGAATCCCATTGACTGACAACCAATGAACGTGATATCATCCTGCCCGTTACTGTTATGTGAGACTATTCAAACTCAATCACAGACGAAACTCACCAACAAAATTCCAGTCAGTGATGTTGTATGAGGCATAGATGCAGCGGTCAAAGCACAATGCGAAGCTGAATGAATGATGACTGTCATGCTGCATACCATCATGCATCCAACCGCATAAATCTCTGCACAGGCCTGGTGCACATGGTCGAGATGTGGAAAATTGCTTCTGGTAGGTCATGGAAATTGCGGGGAATGTGCTGGATGAGGAAAGGTGAGGAAGTCGGGTTAAATATATCCAAAACTAGTATACAGATTTGTATTGGGTTGATTGCCGGCCGAAAGCCCTCGATCATGATAGGCCAACGTCATTTATCACTCAGATAATGTGTCTACTGCTGGAACAGAAATTGAGAGGCTTGGAAGCATTTCGATGCAAATGTTTATACATAGAAACGATTTATTGGCTGCCAATAATGACTATATGCAGTTTTACAGACAATTGTTGAGCATCCACTGAGCGTTAGTATGTCATTAAGTTGAGCATCAACGGAGAGTCAACGATTTTGTTCTTCCACTTTCGGCAAACAATCAGCTGCACAGTCACATCCTTCCAAAGTGATTGTATTGGCTGATTGTATAGGTGAAAAGGATAGTGACACGGTCGTTGACCCATCCTGGAAATGAGCATCAACGTTGCATCAACAATTTTTGATCCTGTGAGTCTGATAATCAAAAAAAGACTTGGTCACTGTGACACATAATCGAAGTATTGGCAGCCTTTAAGGACAATATTCCTAGCGTCTACCTCACTACTATCGCCTGAAAATGAGCGTCAACGGAGCGTGAACAATTTTTCTTCGTGCATCTCGGATAATCAAACAGCTTTGCTAAGACATTAAGCTATAATCAAAATTTTGGCCGCCGTTATGGGTAAGATTCGCAGCGATGATATCACTACCACCTCCTAGAAATGAGTGTCAACGGAGCAAGAACGATTTTTGGTCTTACATCGTGGACGCTCCAAGCGCTGTGCATCGGCATTAACCTATACTCAGTGACTCGGCCACCTCTATGGGCCAAAATCCTAGTGACGATATCGGTACCAACTTCTAAAATTGAGTGTCAACGATTTTTGGTCCTACATGTTGCACAATCTAAGGGCTACCGAAAGGCGTGGACCCATACTCGACTCATCCGCTGCATTCATGGGCAGCAATGCTAGTCACGATATCGCTACCACCTACTAAAAAAGATCGTCAACCCAGTGTCAACAATTCTTGGTCTTGCATCATGGACACTCAAAGCGCTGTGCATTGCTGTTGAGCCATAATGAATGCATCAGCCGCCTCTATGGGCCAAAATGCTACTGACGATTTCGCTACAACCTCCTAAAAATGAGCGACAATTGATCGTCGACAATTTTTCATCATGCATCTTGGATAACCTAAGGGCTATGGAATGACGTTATTCCATAATCAACTTATCAGCTGCCTTCACAGGCAAAATTGCTACATATGATGTCACATCCACCTCCTACAATCAAGTGCCCACCAAGGGTCAACAATTTTTGTGGAGGCTCAATAAGGTACACAGCAATGTACTGCATTGCGTTGTTACTGAATTGAGTCTTACGCGGTCCGTCTTTTCAATGTGTTCTTCTATACAACTTCACAAATATGCGTGCAATGTCTCGCAGATCTGATTGTATTGCTTGAAGCTGTAGAGTCAATATTTCCGAACCCGCAGTCTGCTTTACTTTGTCGTTAGTTTCAGCAGTCTTTCGTGTTGGATTGGCCAGCTTGCTGATTCCTACCGCCATGTCGGATTCAAAACCTTTGAAAACCACATTGCTTGAGATTATAATCTCTTCGAAAAATGAATATGGCTTTATTTGTAATTTGAGCGACCTTACTTTACAAATCATCTTCGAAACTTGGTGGGCTTTAATGAATGTAGGCTCCAAACGGCTTGTTGCTTGGAATGATTCTAGACATGCGCCTTCATGGCGATTCTATTTGCACTGCGGGATTGAGGAGACCGCCATCCCTGGCATCATATGTATCATTTGTAATCAAGTTCTTCGCCATCCATCAGAGCGTAGAACCAGCTCAATGAGGAAACACTTGCTGGCAAAAGCTCAAATCGCAAAGTTAAAAAAAATACCAGAGTCAGCAGTTACTGAATTGACTAGTTCAGCAGTTAATGAAACAGCTTTGGCCATCCTGAGGAGGCAAGGAATTCCAGGAATCACAATAGTAAGTTCGCAGTGGAAGATCATATTTGACATCCAGGTTGATCCGTATTGTCCCAAATGACAGAAAAACTGTTCCAAACTGGCAGCTAAGCACTTTAAAACTTCTGAATGTCACCAAGACACGTGGAATCGCTACCTCATGTTAGTATTTGTTTCAGCTCATATTCCATGAAACTCTATATCCAATCTGGAGCTACGACGGTCATATAAGGCATTATGCGATGACCTAGTGCTGCAGTCTGCTACGACCCTTAGCAACATTTGCCAGAGGGAATCTGCACTGACCGTAGATGCAATTAGGAAGAAATTTCTGTCACGAAATAAAGTTACTATAGCTTTGGACGAGTGGACATCGCCGAACAAACTTGTCATGGCCTCAGTCATTGCTTAATATATGGATCGAAATTGGGCATTGCGTGAATTTCAACTTGCTTTCGATCAGGTTGATCGCCTGTTCTTTTCCCATTGCAAATGCTCATGAAAGATGATAGGTCAAGGGCCAACATACTGGAGCTAGGTTAGATGTGCATTTGAGGGATGTGCTTGATCGGTTTGAGCTTACCGATGGCCATTTGCTTGGTATTACAACCGATAATGCTTTCACTAAATACTCAATGACACGCGAGCTAGAATCAACACTCGAGGCCTCTGCAATCCAGTTGCCTGCTTTGAGGAAGCACCATCAGCAAAAAACATTTCCGTCCGGGCGGAATGGCTCCGTCAGAGTGGACGGGCTCCGTCAGAGCTGTCAGAGACACCTCGGTGGTGGATTACTCCGCGCCCGGTGTCAACACCACGCGTCGCGTTACATATCGCCCTCCGATCGCCATTTCACTGTTTCATCTCGCACTCCCGGTCTCCTATATTAAACAAACACTCTGGCGTTGTGGCCAACTGTGACCATACGTCGGAATGGATTCATTGGGTACACGCTTGCATCGGGATTGCAATGCAATGGGTGACGCTGCGAAAATCTCTCCTCGCGTTCCTTCTACATTTAGCTCGAGGAGCGTAGGAAGGTGAGCAGATATGATACTAGCCGGCCGTTAAAATCCACGCAATTGCGTGGATCTCGGACAGAGCGAGTGAGACCAAAAGTTGGGAAAGATAGAGTGTCAATTTGCATTGTATGATAAGAGGAGATGGAAATGAGATGATGTCTATCTACTCCGGGGTCTGCCGAATATATACTCCCCGTCACTCTGTCCACCTCCATTACCCCTGGATCTCCGTACAACTGCCGTCGCTCATTGGAGATGTACTTGATCGAGCGTGTTTGAGATGCACTTGGAGACGGAGATTGAATGAACTCAGAGATGCACTTGGAGGCCGAGATCGAGTGAACTCAGAAGACGCACTTGGAGGCCGTGATCAATCGAGTTGGGAGATGCACTCTGAGGCTGTGACCGAGCGAGTTTGGAGATGCACTTGAAGGCTATGATCGAGCGAGATTGCAGGAGTACTTGGAGGCGGTCGATTTGGAGGGAGGTGCGACGGCAGCTGAGACTCTATTGATCGGTTAACTTGTAATTGGATGAGAAACTGGCTTGGAGCGGGAGACTGTCGATCTTGGGATGATGCTGTACTTGGTGTATGCTGTACTCTGTGTTAACTCATGATTATGGCATGGGGAGATAGAGAGGGATGACTTGAATTCGTGTTCTTAGGTGATGGTAGAGTTGAGCACAAGAAAGCGAGAGATCAGGGGAAATCATCATGAGAAACTGGGACTTGGAGAATTTAATGTGTGAGTCAATTGACCATCCCCGATACGGCAGGTATGAGACCCAATCCGGCGCAAACTAACACCGATACGTGGTCGTCCCGACCCGATCGGGCAAGTCGTACACCGGATTTCTCATATCCGCTCGTATCCTCCATATCATTCTCATCTACATTCCCCATCTCTCTCTTTCTCGTCCACATCTCAACCATCATCGCAGAACACAAAGTTATGTCATCCCTCTCTATCTCTCCATGACATCATCATGATTTGAAACCGAGTACAGCATACACCGAGTACAGCATCCACCCTAGATTGTTTGTCTTCCCTTCATTCTCATGATTACGAGTTGACCCCTGAATGTAGCTTCAGCTTCCGGCTTACCTCCTTACACGATCAACCGCCATCAGCCAGCTCTCCATGAGAGCTCAAAGGTGAAGTCACATTGTCACATTCCCACGGTTGCGAGGTAACAAACCGATGAATCGAGTCTCAGCACCGGGCGCGCCGTCCATCGACCGCCTCCAAGTACTCGTCCAATCTCACTTGATCACTGCCTCCATGTGCATCTCCAAGCTCGCTCGATCACAGCCTCCAAGAGTGTCTCCAAACTCACTCGATTACAGCCTCCAAGTGCATCTCCAAACTCGCTCAATCACAGCCACCTAGTGTATCTCCAAACTCGCTCGATTACGGCCTCCAAGTTTGCACCATCACGGCCTCCAAGTGCATCCCTGAGTTCACTCGATCCTGGCCTCCAAGTGCATCTCTGAGTTTACTTTATCTCGGCCTCCAAGTGTATATCTCAACTGGTTCCGTCACGGCCTCCAAGTACATCATTACTGAGCGAAGGCGGGTGTATGGAGATTCAGGGGTAACAGAGGTGTAGATAGGTAGCTATATAGATACATAGATACATAGATGAGAATACGAAATGAATGCATAAGTTTTGAAAATCGTTGAATGATAAGTTGTAGCTATGATTTCCACGTGCGCCAGCAGCATTCCCAAAGAAGCGGCGGCCGGAGAAAGACATAAACTTCGCCGGGCGTTGTGTACACGGCTTCAGCATAACGGCAGCCACTGAGAAGAGTGTAACACATGTGTCGTTCTGATGGTGCGTATACGTCACCACACTGTAAAGGAGGTATGTGTGCAACGCGACCCATCGCCTTGGCGACGGGTAGCATGTAATTCTCCGTCAGAGAGTGCAATGTTCTGTCAGAGCCGTCAGAGCCGTCCGGAACACCCGGGTGTTTCTGACGGGAACTAGGGTCATTGCTGATGGCATACCTTGCATAGCGCTCATCTTACAGCTAGCTTTCGGTGCGTTCATGAGCACTCTCGGTGTAAACAGCCGCACCAAGTCTTGGGAAGCCCATGAGCTTGATCAGCAATTTGGGGAGAATGTATGCATAGACATTTGAAATTGTCAAAGACTTCCAATAGAGGGCAACACTAGAATCAATCAGGTGTCGGCTATGAAACCAGGTTTACCAAAGATAATTGAGAAAATACGTATTTCATGATATTTTAAAAGTCCTGAAATTGACCGTCATATAGCAGAGAATGCTTGCTGTATTGATCACGCTGACACCTTGTCGTCGATACGATTTCATTGACTGTTAACAAGCCAAGGTTCGCATCATGGTCCTACGGATTAATGATTTGAAGACACAGTGGAACTCTACGCTGGAGTTGCTCATGCGCGCCTACTGATTATGGGAATAGACATGTGTGTGGCTCCAAAATCCAAAATACACTGCTCACCAGCCACTTTTCACAACTCAAGATGAGTGGACTATTGTGAAGTATGTCATGGAAGTATGGAGGCCATTTCGATATTGGATACTTTGGATGTTGAAGAGGCATACAGTCACATAGCTTCACACAATCACAGTGTACAATGACATGTTCGATCATCTGGACGGCGTGATTTGAGCTTTTGCTAAGAAGACCCCTGCTAGCAAGGAAGACTTGTTCTCCGTTGTGAAGTTAGATTGACGGAAGCCTTCCAGTTACTACGCTGAAGTCACTCCAACAACGTGCATGCTTCTCATTTCTGCACATATCCTCGATCCTTTTCGGAATTTGCGATCGTGTAGAAAGTGGGACATGGGAATGGATATTAATCCTGACGACAAGACATCGTATACTACCCAACACAAAAAGGCCTCACTAAAGTGTGTGGAGACAGTATACAGTGCCAAACTTCGACGTGTGTCAGTCAATATGCACAAAAGGGTACCGAGCAGCACTCTCATCCCTTCTGCAATGGCTTCAGGATCCTGTCAATCATCCTTTGATCCATATGATTTGTCCATTAATGATGAAGGATACTTAACGCCTAACAATGTGGCTGAGACGACACCCGGACAAAGTGATCACGCAGCACTTCTTTCGACAGCCGCCTGGCTTCACTTGTATTCGTCTCCTGAAGCACCAAAGAACCGGGGGCAAATCAATCCAAATATCACTGATTACCACTCCGACCAAAGGGAGATTAGTAGTACATTTTGGTTACAGCACTTAGCCGGATGGTTGTGTCAACAGGAGGAAACACACACGAAGTACGCCAATCTCTCCTAAGTGGCGCGCGACATATTCTGTATCATACCACATGTTGGCGGAGTGGAGGACAGTATTTCCTATGGCCGAGATGTTATCGGCAGGAGGCACTCAAGAACCACAGGCGAGATCATTCACGAAAAAGCCATTGGAAGGCAGTTTGCTTGAGCCGACGACAGGATTTTGGCAGGCACCGACCCAGAATTGGATACAACGAACACAGAAAACGACTCGGAAATGAAGAAAGAGGCGGAAGAAAGGACATTGCACAGAATGGCCAAGGTTGACGACTTTTTGGAGATGTGGCAGGGCAGCAAAAACCTATGTGCTACCCAGAAGGAATCTCGCGCTCAAAACAACCAGGTGACCGCAGTGGGATAAATCTCGGACACGAGAGAGATCATCAAAGCATTGTGGTCACTCTTTCAACATGATGGTGTGGCTGCATTTAAATTGTTAGAAATATCTCCCTTGCCACCACCTTTGTCTGCAAAGAACCTCCCTGGAGGACAACCTCAAATATTGAATGTCCGCCGAATTCGAAGAATCAACTGTCATCCAGTCGAAAGTGATGTCGCTCGCGCCCCTGAAAGAATTCAAGACACCGAATATCGGCTTAACTGGAATGGGGACTTAGATAATCCAAATAACAGCGAAGATGATTGCGTGGCGGATATTGAATGGGATATAGAGCAGCACAATAGCATCGAGGATCTGCAATGCTTAGAGCAGCGGGATGTCAGTGCCGCTCCAGATATTGCCAGATTGATTTGGCTGACACGGAAGTCAATGAGACAGGCTGAAATGGTGTTGATGACCGTCAATGCAATCAAAACAAGAAGGCATAAGGGAGTAAGGACAAAGTAGGACAGAATGCGTCAATGTTTCACCAGCTTCTTTATTTATCTTGACCGAGAGATTTAGTTAGAGATATATCATGGGTGAATGGTTAGCAGTAGCTTATGAATACTGGTTGATAAACAGATGTATAGCTGGTGAAATGAAGCTTTTGACAAGATACATGAATTTTAATCGTCTGAGAGCGAAAAGTGCAAGAATGTTACTGCGCTCGGCTTTGGCACAGGGCCAAGTCTCAATCTGTGCAAAAGACTACCAAGAAGTTCAAATCATGATGAAAACTATTATCGATGGCAGCAGATGTTGAATGGACCATACATTCAAATTAGTGTCAACGGAGCGTTAACGATTTGTGGTTGTGTAAGTACTGTCATTACACAGTGATTTGGTCGCTGTTATGCATAACCAATGTATTGGCAGCTTTCGTAGTCAAAAGAGACATCAACACGGTCACCACCCCATTCGGGCAATCTGCGTCAATGGAGTGTCAACAATTAGTGGTTTTGTCAGTATGGTACTTACACAGTGATTTGGTCGCTGTTATGCATCACTGATGTATTGGCAGCTGTTCTAGGCAAAAGAGACAGCAACACTGTCAACGCCCCATTCTAAGAATGAGTGTCAACAGAGCGTCAACGATTTGTGGTTTTCTAAGTACGGTAATTACACAGTGATTTTGTCGCTGTTATGCATAACCGATACATTGGCGGCTCTTATAGCCAAATGAAACAGCAACACGGTGACCACCCCATTCTGAGAATGAGCGTCTCCAGAGCATAAACGATTGTTAGCTTCGCATCTTGGATAATTTATGTTCTGATTGATTGCAGACATCCATTTATCAGATATTGGCTGCCTTGACTAGGAAACACTTCAGTGACATGCTCGCTGCCGCATCCTGAGAATGAGCATGCATGGAGCGTCAACAATTCTCAGCTTCGCATCTTGGGTACTTTATGTTCCGATTGGTTATAGACATCCATTCATCAAATTTTGGCAACCTTTACTGGGATAAACAACAGCGACATGCTCCCTGCCACATCCTGAAAATGAGCGTCAACGGAGTGTCAACAGTTTCAGTTGTTGCATATTTGGTAATCAAGGCATTGCGCTGATCTTCGCGTTCATAACGGAATTATTGACTGCCCTGATAGGCAAAAATAAAATTTATCAAAGGTAAAACACCGATTCCAAATCAATTGATATTGCAAGCTGCAAAGCATGCAAAATCATGTCTTTGGTTGTTGAAAACTCAATTTTGATAAGATACTATTAACACACTCCAAAAACAAGAGCCTTAATTGAATCTATGGATGGACAGGCTGTGCGACCCGCTGAAAACCTGCCCAATTCGGACGGGTTGGGAGTTTACCATTGAACCATACCCAAATCGCCGGTTTGGGTTTATCGACAACCTGGACCGCCAATTAGGCAACGGTTCGGCTTGGACCTGGATCCAGCCCTGACGTGACGGCCTGGAACCATTGCTAAATGTACTGTTTGATGAAGATCCTTATCTAGGGCGCTATATCCGAAATTCTACTAGGCGAATACTTATATTCCTATAACCTTCATCCTGCTGGATGGAGATTTTTATCTAGAACTGCAGAACTGAAATTCTAATCTCAATAACATTGTTCCTGCTGGATGTAGACATTGATCTACATCTCAGTAAGTTTGTCTGCACTGGACAAAGACTTTAATCCTGATCTCCATAACCTAAATTTTGCTGGGCGATCACTTAGCTCTGTGTAGCTTTGTTCCAGCAAGAGATAGACTTTGATCCAGATCTGCGAAACCCAAATTCCGCTAGATGAGCATGATCTAGATCTCCGTGCACATATCTCCACTGGATGAGCCGCACAGGCCACTTGTCGTGATGCACAAACAACTGGATAACAATAGGATAAGATTGATACTGAAGATATACATTACACAGTGAGCATAAGGAAATCCACATGATGACATCCAAACAACCATAAACCAGTTAATGAAACAAAGCAGCCAACAGAATACCATCCAAATAACCGATACACAGCCCCAAGACACATGATTGGCAGGACAACCAAATAACAATCCACAAAATACCTTCCAATCGATACATGCAGAGGCCCTTGATATGTGACCAGTGGAAAACCAAAACAACCCCATGGATACCATCCAATAATACAAACCCCAAAGACACATGAACCAATGCAGAAGCGCACAGTCTATACCACTTGCCAGAGGAGGTTCATCAATGAGGTAAATGCTGTTGACTGCAGTCAGCAAAGGATCCAACTAACTGAGACCAGAAGCCTACCTCCATGGGCAATGCACTCGACTGGCAGCATCATAAGGAGGACCTCATTCAAGATATCTTCGTCACAGGTAAGTTTGAGCCTAGTTGCGTTGTCCTTGTCCCACCCAATGAGACCAGTTTCTCCTGGGGTAAGGACTGTGAAAGGCCACAGGATTTATACAATATGCCAATAAATTTTGCACCTGGCCAGCGCAATGGGCTCACATCTTGCAACATTGGCCCTTCAATAGTAGCATCCAACCTCCAGATATCCTGATTCCTCATACTATCCTCATCATCATGATGGTATCTGACACGATTCGCAATGTTACTTGCATGGTGGTGCCAAATTGGCCAACTTTGTGTCATCCATTTCGCCTGTGGGCTGGGATCATCGAAACCCTGCAACCCGCCACCACACTATCCACTCAGGGTGTCTGGCATGGGAGGAGGGCAAACCGCAAGAGGGCACACCAGAGGAGGGCAAACCAGAAGAGGGCAAACCAGAAGAGAGGATACCGGACCAGGGCAAACCGGAAGATGGCAACCAGGATGACATGCAATGGCGGAACAGCTAACCCCATGAGTGGGATCAGCCGCATGAGAAGGATCCGCACTTGGAGTATGATTCGCTGTGGGAGGAAGCTTGTCCTTGGGAGGAGGATCATCAGGTGGTGTAGGATTGTCCATGGGAGTGCAAATGGAAGAGTTAGGATTGAAGGGTTGCAGTTATCCTGAACTTTCCAACTGTCCAGAGGGTTCCAGTTGTCCAAAGGGTCCTGGTGCCCAGAAGGTCCAGATGTAGTTGGTTTCTCAGGGGTTGGGCTGGGGGTGTCATAGGTCCTCTATCTTTTCCACTGGCTCTTTTTGCCCACTTGTCCTAGCTGTGCTATAGTCCCCACCACACTGCATCCTTCGCTCATTAACCATCCGAACCATTGCTACATCTTCCATTCGCATCATACTTACACACACCGCCGATCACAGGTCTCATGGCAATTCCAATGAGAACCTAGTCAGTCACTATCCAGAAGTCTTCTGTCCGAAATAGATTCTGCTTTCTCCTTGCAACTTTCTGGCAATTCAGCATTAAAAATTTGTCTCTGGCATGCCTCTGGGCTGCATCCTAGTGGGCCATCACATCTGCAGATGGCCTCTGGACTCTGGGCCATGATGATCTGACTTTCATGGTTGGCAGTGTGTGTTGTGTTGTTGTCTAGATGGTCAGTTTCATTCCACTGGCTCAATTCCAGATAATGGACGGACAAGTTCAGTTGCAAACTCTTTTTGAGAGCATATGGGGCAACCAGGTGAAGGTTCTGGTGTCATCATCGTTGGCCAGATTGATATTGTCCATGCCGCTTTCATCTGCCCAATCAGAATCTTGTCCTTGACTGGTATTGGCTCCCTTGTCTTGCCCACTGCCCTCTGAATTGTGATTGCCATCATCATTATTGCCATCTTCGGATTAATCATTGTTTCAAAGCACGATTTGTTGTTCCATATCTTCTGGCCACTGGCTATCAAGTATCTCCACCGCCAACCCGACAAGATGCTCTCCACACCTAAGCAAAACCATGTCATAGACCGTTTCCCCAGTTGCTGCCTTGGAGTAGTGTATGGCTACTGCAACATGTCAAGAGCTATGTTGTGACAATGTATTCAAGGCCTCGATCATGTCTATGTTGAACCGTTCAGTCACTTCTGTTGTGGTGATGATTGAGAGTGCCCTGGTGTTGATCCACATTTTGTGGATGAGCTGTCAGTGGGTCTTCAACAATCCTTCATCAACTCTGAGGATGGCTTCAGCCATAGCAGGTGGCTTGCTATACAGACCGCCTCTTCCAAGAGACCTGTCGCACTATACAGTGGACAGGTATATTCCTCTACATGCTAAACAATTCTTAGCTGCTAACTATCCACTATCTCCTGGCAGATGGAGGTAAAATATTCATCCTCCTGGTCTTCGTCGTCCTGTTTGTCGTCGTCCTTGTTGTTGTCATCCTTGTTCTTGTCATTCTTGTTCTTGTCATTCTTATTCTTGTCATCCTTGCTCTTGCCCATCTCTACCACCAGCTGTTTGGGCATCAGCTGCTGCTTCCACTCCTGTACCTGCTCCACATTGCAGTTACAATCATTGGAGATGGTCATTGTCTTCATTCTGTTGGGCATCTGGACATACATTGAGAGACCAGATTCAATGTTGGCCAACCATGGCTTGCTCATTGAGGGCCTGCCAATGTCTGCATTCTCATCACCGGTCTTCAGCTGGTGGCGTCCAGAGTGCTTGCGGTTCTGTTGTCTTGGTTTGACACTCGGTGATGCCACCATATATAGGCTGTGTCAAAGTAACCTGCATTGGTAACACCCGATCTGGCTGTGACCATAAACACCTGGTAAATATAATCAAGTGGACAGGGTGGGATCATTAGCTTTACGATCAGAGAACTGTGGTTTGTGTTTGGAATCCATCTCAGTACGGTCAAATCAGTGACATGGGAACATTAGTTGTCGGTGGTGTGAATTTGGAGTACATGAAGTGAAAGGATGATGGAAGAAATGGGTGTGATGGCTTCAGAGAGTCTCTATATATACTACATATCAGCTGCTACTGTGGGCATATAAATAGTAAACTCGATCTAGTAGAATTTCCTATGAACTGTCCAACTTCATTTGTTACACCAGATCTATATCGCCAGTGGAACAATGAACCCCACTGAACTTGGCATCTCTGGAAGGTATGTTGATAAGAAGGGCCAATTCTTTGGTTTCCGCACTGTCGGTAAATGAGAGAAGGTCTTTGGTGATCATTGGGACTTGTGACAGTTGATCGTCATCAACATCCTCTGGACGAAGCGAGGTTTGAGACAGAAGCTGACGTCAGTCTGCCGCACACATGTACCTGCTCCCAGATTTGCTGCTGGTACCCATAGCTACCCAAGGCAAGCCGTTGGTAATCTACACCCGCTAGACCCAAATCATCAACCAGACTTGCAGTTGATCGTCAAACTTTATGCTGCGAAACTTTATATGCACTGTCAAATATTTTATGCCTGGATGATTCTTTATATGAATTGTCAAACTTTGTATGAAGAACAAATACAATGATCAACAAGATGGCTCTTCTTTGGTGAAGTATTCCAGTATTCAACTGGCACGTTCTAACCTCCTGACAGATCTCAAGCACACGATCCATAAGCGCTGAATCAAATACATCATGATTGACCCATTCCTTGGGCTTTCTTTGTGCAGGAACAGGTGACTTGGTAAGTGCAATTCATCCAATAGACTACAAACACCCTCTAACTATTTGGCAGACCTTGAGCTATGCCACCAGTACACAGACCACAGATAAGTGCCCTTGACACACTTGAATGTCCATATCATGAATGCATGAGGATGTTTGTGCGGCAGGGAGACCTTGAATAGCATATGCAAATCAACCATCGGAGTGAGCTGCTGCCACTGGCAGGCCATCGCCAGAGACACCCACCGCATCGACAACTGTAATCACCGCTTCAGGAGAGACATATAGAGACCCCCGAACCCAATGCCAGTATCCCGGCCCCTGAACTTGAAGAAATTCCACACGAAGCTAACTCCGAGCACAATGGCCTCTACACATGCATTCCACAAACGATTTCTGCAGCCAAGAAATCTGATGAGGTGGAGGCTGACCCCAGGGAGACTCTGATGAACAAGGAAAATCTGGAAAGTGAAGTATATCCCACTGCTAGGAGGATCTTCAGCGACGATTCTGATTACAATGAATTCCAAGATCTCAACAATACGCTGTCACGACCCAGTCCTTGAGCTGCATACTTCAAACAGGCTATCAGATTTCTCAATGTCCACAATCCAAAGTCTCAAATTGATCTCCACCTCAATGAAGATGGATGCAAGATTCCCTAACACTTTTCATACACCTCTCGATGGTTGATGTGCTATCAAGTCTATGTCCTAGATACCCAGCTGTCAAAACGGAGAGATGCCTCCATCTCCACTCCAAACAGTTGGAGGTTTCTCTATTGTTGAGACCCAGTAGAATGTTCATGGTATGTCCATTGCCAATGGCCATATAAAGACCAAATGTTCTGCCAACCAACCTGGACCGTACATGTGAAGGGTGATCAAGCGTAATCTGAAATGAGTTCCACACACTAGTGGTCGAAGACACAAAAGAGACTTCCCCCATGGGCAACAATTATTCAACTGATCGGTGGATCGGATGAGATGCAGCTCACGCACTTCACTGGCAACAGGAAAGCCTAGCCGACCTACCTGACCTTTGGGAATATCCAATTCGCTGCGGGGAACAAATACAGGTACATTACATACATTGCACATGCCTTCCATTCAGTGCCGCCCAAATTCAAATGCAACTTTGCATCCAATGATGGATGCCAGTGGGATATGTACCAAGCGGTGCTCTGTGATATCACTGCGAGAGTGTGGGAGCCAGTCACACGATGTCCCAACAAATGTGCTATCAATTCCAATGTTTCCTGGCCTTATGTCGACAGCCAAATGCACTGTGACTGCCCAATTCTGGCATCTGGGCTAGTGGATCACAAGCAGCATGCCAACCTTATGGGCATCAAGTGCAATGCTTGCCTTATGTGTCAAACTACAAAGGATGAACAAGGGTCACATATTCTTTCACTGGACATGGAAACCCACCTGTGGAAGTAAGTGGTCTTGCAGCAGAAATATCAGGAGTACCAGAATGCCAAACCTGCTAGTGACCATCAGGCTATAAAGTTTGCTGAGGAGTGGATTGAGTGTATCAGTGAAAGGGCGGTCCCATGAATGCTGCGGGATCTTCCACATGTCAATGCATACAACCTCCACCAGCAAGATATCCTACATGACATATACATTGGAATGTTTGATCACCTTATGTCCTGGATCAAGCACGTCCTATTATTCTGCAGGAATGTGGCATTATTCGATGAGATCTGCGCTGGTATTTGTCCATACCCCAATTTCTATCACTGTGGGAAAAGCTTCCAGCAGATATCGCAGGGGAGTGGTATGCAGAAGTGAAACTTCAGTCGAATCATCTACCCGGCATTGGCAGCAGCACTGCACACTGCATTGCCCTATCACACACCAGTCTTCTGGAGAACAGTGATCTACTGACAGTCAGAAGTTGAGTGCAGGGTTGCGGTACAATTCCAAACACATACTACCGGAACTCTCGACTATTTAGTGGACTATCCCAAGAAACTGCATGCAACCCAAGACAGTTTTCCCATGTACTGAATATCAAAGGCCACAGACAGTATCACCGATACATGCATGAAAAATCCAACAATATAACTGAAGGCCGAATATGGCATCGAGGTTGAAGAGAGGGCCAACTGGGGAGATTCTCTTTCGGGTGCCCAAAAGGGGCACCAAACGGCAGATGACAAATAGCACCTATAGGAAGTCTACAATTGAATGTTACACACTCATACCAGCTTTGACTTCATCAAAATTCACCTCCTGCTGCATTATGAGAAATCAATTCACTGCTTTGGATACTGAATCAAATGCAGCACTGAAAGGCAGGAAATAAACCATCCAAAGATATGTATGGGCCATTATTGCTGTTCAAATCACATCTTACGGTATGCACAGCAGATTCTAAACAACTACTTGCACGGCCATGTTCTCCAGTTACGGTGCCTTGCCCTCCTGCTGCTGTCTAAGGATGGCCACTTGACTACCAAAATCCAGGATGCACTTCAGTTATATTCGCCAAAGGATCATTGTGTTGTCAGCAAATGATATCATGAACAAGTGCCCAGACCAGAGAATGAACCCCTCAGCATCCATGACGATGAGGGACATATCCAAGTCCATGAGCTGCGATCCCCCAGTTGAATGAGCTTTTTTGTGCAAAATGAGCATCTTCCAATATACAACATTTCACTCATCGAATGTACATATCGACACTGTCGATATAATCCAAGTATACCCACCCCCGATCAAAGGGGCATTGATTGGCTGCATGCCACCTAATTCGACGTACTCAATGACCCGGTGGCCAACTTCCAGTCCTTTGGCAGTTGGGATTCCACTGCCCATATGTTGTGCTGCAGGGACGACCAATTGTTTCACAATGCTGAATATTGGAACGACTTTGTGTGGTTCCGTGTAGATTAGCCTCCAAAAGGTAGTGTAGGGGATTTACAACCAGTACAACATGTGAGGATTCTAATACTACAGGATTGCCTGCAGTAGAAATGCATTGTACTTTTACAGGAACTCCACCTTGAAAATGAAGGTGTTTGTCTGCTTTCAAATGGGCTGCTTAGAGTCTCTGAGAAAGTTTTCCGTCAGAACCAGGCCACTCTTGTCATAGTTAATATCTAGTGTGTATGGGCTGCTGCGCTTCTGATTCGCATCGCCAGTACCAGATAGAACCATGTCCATGATACTATTGGCCTAGTAATGTTCAATCGTTTTGGGCCTCAACTACCTGAAGCTGATGGCTGTTGGCAGGCAGATAACCATGCTGCTCGGCCTGAGGCACTCCGCAGGACTTGCATTGCCAGTGTTGATGAGGATGAAATATAGAAACATGATGAGAAAGGGAAGAATGAGGAGGACGACTACAATGAAGAGTAGGAGATGAGATGGTCTCCCAAGAGCATCAGGTATCCTACAGTTCCAACCCTCCCGCATTTCATGTGTTCATCTGTATATATCCTGCAAGAGGTAACAGGCCTCTGACTCACCTGTGGTTCATAGCTCAATATGTAGAAAGTACTTCACCAGAGGTATCATTGCTGGCTCTCCCATGATCCAGAGCTTGATATGTAGAAAATACTTATCCAGAGGTATCATTTCCCCGTCTCTGCCATGTTCCATAGCATTACCTGTCAAGAAAATCTGGCCACAGGCATCAGGCCACTCGCTCTTCCATGTCTCATGCAATCCAGCACATTCTCTAGTCATCATGTACAATTGTTATCATACTATCAGCATCCATGCACAAGCACATAGGTTATTATTGTGCCACAAGTCAAATATGCTATCGATTACCAGCCAATGAACAGCTTCTGTATGAGTTACTCGTTCTGCAAGGTCTATTTTCCCGGTGTGTTGAACATACTTAACTGGAGGCACCAGTTCTGGCTTTGCCGGAATGCCCAGCTCAATATGTAGAAATCATTTGACCAGAGGCATCATCTCTCTGGCTCTCCCACATTCCATTGCATTACATGTCAAGATAAGCTGGCCCCAGGCTTTAGACCTCTGACTCTCCTGTGTCTCATGGAATCTAGTACAATTTCTAGTTATCATGTATAATTGATATAATACTGCCCACATCCACATGCATGTCCATAAAATATTAGAGTGTCACATGCCAAATATGGTATGGATTACCAGCACCAAAACAGTTTCACTATGAGTTACACATCATGTGAGTTCATATTTCACTGTGAAGTGCAATTATCCGAAGTTTCATTTGCATTGGTAATTCAGTAAATTAATAGTAACTTGTATTAACAGTATATTCACTATTGTGAGAGCAGGAATTTACATGATTACTCTGTATTATGTTGATAATAAGTATACAGTTATCTTGAGTAAGCTGGTATGTACAATTAGTAGCAAATTGTACTGATAAACACCATTGTTCAAAAAATCAATAATAGCAACTGTCTAAAAATTCAAACTCTGTACAATCCAGCTCAGGGTAAATTTGTTCCATCAGATCATGAGCTGTGCATCAAATCAAGTATCTTCATTCAGTTAGCTCTTCCTCCTTTGCATCCTCAAAAGAGCAGTACAAGTCTTCTTCTAGTTACCAGAATGTGATACTCTATTCTTCAACACATGCTTTCCTTCTCTTATGCTTGCAAGCAGTTTCTCCGCATTGGAATTCCAACGGCTTAAATTACCAACAGAGCCACCGCAGTATGCAGAAGTTTCTGCATTGGTGGGTTTCTGCCTGATACACTTAATTCTGTTAACACTTCATTGAAACAGGCTGTGACCCCAGCTCAAGAAACGAAAGTATGTCCATTTAAAAACAGTATGTATTCTCTTTCTCATTTTTACTTGCCTTGAGTAATACCTTGCAAGTTTGCTCAGTTACCGTTTGAATATCTGGACCGGTGAAGTTCTTTTGGGGGCTATGGCTTGTTGTTGTTTATTCATACTGTATGCACACTAATTAGACTATGACAGAACCTATTACCCCCTCCGCCTCCGGGTGAGCTGGCTTGCTGACGGAGCTCCCTCCCTCCTACCTTTCATCCCCGCTGACAAATGAAATCTACAAGATAGACAATTGAACAGAAAAGAAACAAAAAGATATATACCCACTGCCGCCACTCCCCACACCTGAGTCAGCCTCCGAGTCCGCTCCATACCCTACCTCCAACCATCTGGGTGGGAACTTCCAGACTTCAGTAGCTGCCAAGATGTCCGTCATGGCTTGATCGCACTCTTCCATGGAATACAGCTCAGAGACCTGCACATGTCGGCATCTGCCTGCTTTCCAGCCTGTCACCTTTCCCACAGCTTTCCAGAAGGCAATCTGCTGGTCTCTCCGCCGGCTGCAATGGCGAAAGAGGTGCTCCCGCGTCTTGGCTGCTGTCCCTGCACACTGCCAGCATATATCTTCCTGTCGGTGGCTGAACCATTTTAGGTAGACTCTAGTGGGTGCATGCCCACACTTCAGTCTGTAGAACCTAGTAGCCAGCGACTTCACACTTGTCATCAGGACAGGTCTCTTGGTCCCTGTCTTGCCCTGGAATCTGTAGCTGAAGTGCTTGCTGCACTTGTCAGCCTCCCACTTTGCCTTGCATGCTGACGTTCCTTCAGCGATTCGTCTATCTCTATTCGAGGCAGAGATGAATGGATGCTCTATCGCCATGCTTCCGCTTGCTTCTCGGGTGAGGTTTGCCTAGTGGTCTGCTTCTTCGATTCCGGGGATGCTGGAGTGTCCCTGGACCCAGTGCATCTTGGGTGTGATGCCTCAGGTGAGGAGAGCCTGCACTTTACGATTTATCCGCGTTGCTGATTGCTTCCCTGGGCCCGGCTCTAGGTGTGTCATTCGTCAAATTGAAGCTTGTGAGTCACTGAAGACTGTGACCATTTTCGCTGTCTGTCTTTGCTGTCTTTCTCTTCTCTTGACTGTCTCCCAAGCGCAAGTCCAATCGCCCACAGCTCGCCATCAACAACCTCCATACGTCGAGTGCCCAGATAGCTGCGGCAGGCCCTCCATTCATTACAATGCTCGCACTCTGCTGCCACTCCCACTCGGCCATCGTCAGAGTATGATCCGTCTTTCCACCTCATCCAGAATCCCACCCCGGCTTTCGCCTCCTTCTCTCTTGCCCAGCGTTGCGCAGCTCTCTTGGCTGTGCTTTTGTCATCCAGTATAATGGTTTTAACTGCTGGTTCTTCGCCTGGGGCCAGCCAGGGGCTATGGCTTTGTTGTTTGTCAGAAAGGAGGGTGATTGCAAAGTGCAGGCTTCTGACGATCCGTATTCAGAGTAGGATAACATGGAAGATGATGGAGCTGCACAAAGTCTGGCACCCTCAGTGGCATCTGCAGGTCAATACTGACCTTGCCACCCCATTGGAAAGTTGTGTGGTAGCTGAACTGAGGCCTCAAGGTCACCAGAGAGAAAAGAAGATGAAGTTGGGTAAAGTTTGTTCTATTAGTTTGTTCACTTGTTTTCCGTTTCTCCAACCCCCGTAAATAAACTCGACGCCGTGTATACTTCTACTGCCGGGTTTATATGGTAGATGTACTCAATAATCTATCGTAGTCTCTGCTGGGCTAAAGCGAGCGGCCATTCTCCATTCCAGAGGATTACCTGACCCGGTGACTTTACGGAGACCAAAGAACGCTCTACAGAGTTTCTAGGGATGGCAAGTGAGATTAATAAGTACTCCCTCTAAAACTTTTTTAACCTACACTTTGCGAAGTAGGGGTGTGGGCAATATCTCCATACAATGAGTAGATAAGTTTCGCTCACCCCCAAAATACGATTACATGCAAAGCCAAACAATCCATGAAGAAATGACTATGAATAAAGGTGCAGACAATGTAAGAAAGAGAACAGAGTTTCTCACTAATACCCTAGCATAGTCCCTAAAACCCACCATACAGGTTTGCATGTATTCAACCGGACGTATAGATCAGCAGAACCCATATCAACATATTTATCCAAGTAAATCAACATCCAAACCCATCGCCCTCATAAAGAGATTAACATTTTCGCGCTTTTGTATGCCAATATCTGGAGGTAAAATCTTGCTCGCCTGGACATTCTCCAGAACGCGATCTCTAACAGCCAAGTCAGTAAGACATATCTACAGCTTAGGGTTACAGTAATACTTCACAGATGCCACTAATGTCTGCTGCTGCTTCATGTTCGCACCAACAGCCATGCTTGCCAGGAATTGCCAAACGTATTGATCATCCACAAACTTTCCGTTGGGTGGAAAGCAGTCATTCCAGTGGCTGTTTAGAGTGTCGAAAAGCCGGTTATAAATCACTTGCCAATCGAGAAGATCATTATCATCCATCTGACCAGACTGCTTGAGGATCTCGGCTCTGGAGAAGAACATGGTTAAGAACTGCAATCCGATCTTGGTCATACTAACTGCTCGTACGTCCACCCGGTCCAACACTATGGCTAGTAACCCTATCACTATTGAAATGGACGCTTCATACATGTAACTAATCAGTGGAGGAAGAACATGATTGGCAAACACTTCAATTTCTTCTCGGTGAGCTGAAAGAAGTTGGGTTTCGCCGGGGTGATAGATTCCATGTTTGACAACATCCAAAACGTCAAGGTGTACGACTATCATTGTGAGAACAGTTACGCGCTGTTCCGGATCGAGGTGGCGGAATATGCGAGGTATTGCCCTCTTCATTTTGGAGAACGAGAGAATTGCTATGAAAGGATGTGTACAATGTGACCTATGGAAAATTAGGGAATTTCAACTCATAATAATCTCATGTTTGAGTCTTACGAAGGATCTATTGGTTCGTTGATTTTTGTTTCTGAGTAAAGCTTGTGAGCTAACTGGTCACGCTTCTTTGACCATTCCGAATGTGCCTCAAGTGGATGTTGTCCAGGCTGCAGGGGCGGGAGTTTTGACCTATCACGCTCATGGATCTCTAACTCTAAAAGTGCATCGTACACACATTCGATGGCTCGGAGTAGTGACTTCCTATCAGCGAGAGATGACTTCGATCCGCCATAATTAGATGGTAGCTGCAGAAAGAATGCGCAAGTTCCTACCTTTTTAGTCTGCTCAACTCCAGTCTCCGATTTCTTAATGTTGAGTATTGGTCTTGGCGTCTTCACGTTGCTGAAGGAGATCTTCCCCAAACTACCCTCCAGAACTAACTGACTGGCCTTAGGTCTTGCTTTCGCTGCAGCGACAGCGCGAGCAACTTGTTGCTCCATACGGTGCAAGTGGTTGTCTTGCCTCCTACCAGCGCGACCTCCGTGACGAAATAAATAAGTTTGCGCAAGTTGACTCAACGGTTGCTGCGGGTTTGAGCGCGCACGAATTGCAGAGTGGACGATATAGTAGAAATCCTCATTGGCATTATCTTCTGCATTATTGATGGAGACAAGCTGCTGGAGCTGTATTCGTTGTATAAAGTTTTTGTCTTGTGGCGTCATCAAACCATTAAAGCGCGCCTGCAATATGTAAGCAGGTTACTTATCTATTCTGTATCTGCAACCGACCAGTTGTGCAATCTTGTGGTTTCTTTTCAGTCGTTTGCTTTCTTCCTCTAAAAATCTCAAGCGGTCTACTTCGGTCATGCTTTGCAAGTGTTGGGCTGGTAAATGCGTAGTCATTCCATACTGATTTCGTCCTTGTGGGGGAATAATGGTTTCATGATCGCGCAGCTGCTGTAGAGTCGATTGAGGAGCAACTATGCGCTCCTTGGTCAATTGCTGCGGATGCTGCGGTGTTTGTTGCTGCATAACTTGCTGCACATGCTGAGAGAGTTTCTGCGCAGGAAATCCACGCAAATCCATAGGCAGAGCGGCAAATTGTGGTAATTGAGCCCCAGGAGACGGTGTATGTCGCAGGATTTGATGCTGAAAGTGATGTGCAACCTGTTGGTTGAGGGGACTTTGAGATTGAAAATTGTGTACGAGGGATGGGGCCGAGGGTTTCTGATTCATGGCCAATATCTGAGCTTCCACCTCCTCTAAACTCATGAATCTTCTCCCTGTTGACAACTGCGCTACGGATGAATGCAAAGGCTCATTATGTGTAGATTCTTGGACAGAGTTTGGCGCTGTCCCCCACAGCGACATATCCGGTACCAGAGCTGGAAGACGAGACGTTTCAGATGCGGTAAGAGCAGCATTGATTTTCAGGGCAGCTGTTGGCTGCCGCTTGGTATTCGACCGTGTATAAACCACCTGTTCTTCATGAATTACATTGGCAACTTTTGCGGTAGCACCCGCAAAGTCGAAGTCTCGGTCTAACGAACATCTTTCTTAGCAAAGACATCGCCAGAGCCGTTGGTATACAATAACTTTACCAGTGTTACCCGTTCCTCCGAAAGTATCATCATTGAAAACATCGTCCGTTTCGTCGAGGGTATCTCCAAGGCCATCATACGTATCCTCAAAGTCGATTCTGCGCAGCGAACGCTCAGTACCAACACTGGTCACAATAGGGAACCACGTTACCCATCGTCATCATTATCAGCTGTCCTCGCCGACAATCCTGTAAAATGGTCTGGGGTTTCCCTATAGCCCGGAGCCTCGTTGGGATGTCCATGCTGCGCAGGATTTCGAGGTGAGTCAAATCCAAAAAATGACATACCCTGTGAAACAAACTAGCTGACAAGATGAGACAGATAGTAGAGAATGGGGACACAGCAGGAGACAAACACAGATGTTGTGTAAAGATAATGTCGGTGATAAAGATCTGAGCGGGTGGCGATATATAAACGAGGGTTAAGTGTCTCCAAAAGGTGGCAGAACGCTAGCTGCGGTGGGGTACAGTCTAGCCACTAATTAATAGCCCGAGAAATGACTCAGAAGTTAGTCACACATGAGCAGGAGATTCAAATGTATAGGAACGTGCCTTCCTGGTTATGAATTGGGCTGGCAGAGCAGAGTATGGTATAATGATTCCGCCAGAATACCCTGTAGTACAAGCCCATATCTCATGTCTGTTGACAAAAGTTGAATATTCAAAGTTGCCCCATTGCCACTAAAGAAATAAACCTTTATCAATGAAGATCTAGAATAGTGGAATAATATCACATAATATTATTTAATGCAGTTGTGGAATGGGATGTCAGGTGGTGAAATAGAATACAACCCCATATGTCTGGAAAAAGGTATTCTTTTATGTAAATTCTACCATAGGCCATATTGCCTACCGTAAACTCCCATAATACCAATAGCACTGAATAATTGAAATGACCCCAGAGCCATGTCCTGTAACCTCCGCAATTACACCCATAATATACCGATAGCACAACTGATTTATCAATGTAATTCAACTGTAGCAGATGTATGATATACTGCAATTCACTAATTATTCATCACAATTACTCGTTTGTTTCCTACACCGACATCTTCTTTCGCATGTTTAACCTCGACTCTTTTAACTCTGAGATGCTCGCTTGGACAACTCTGACAAGCACACACTGACTCTCATGGCTCTGACCAGCATAAGTTGCTCCCACAACTCTGACATACTCACTTCTAAAGCTCTAACATGTTTGGTCTCATGGCTCTAACATGCTCACTCTCACCTCTCTTACAATCTGGCTCTGGTGGAAGCAAGCTGGTAGCATTGGATCCAGACTCGTTGGAAGCATGCTTGAAGAGGTGGATGTGGCTTCGCTGGTAGCACAGAACCTTGATTTGATATAAGCTGGGAAGAAGTTATAGATCTGACTTTGCTGGGAGCAAGCTGGTAACGGTGGATCCAGCTTTGCTGGTAGGGGTGAAACTGGATTCCCCGGTAGCAGTAAATCTGCTTTCGCTGGGAGTTAGCTGATCGCTGTGGATATAGCTTGACGGGTACCAGAGAATCAGGATTCGCTACGAGCTGTCCAGAAGCTTTGCATCTGGCTTTGCTCCCATGACTCTGACATGCTTGGTCTCACCACTCTAACATTTCCACTCTTACCTCTCTGACAATCTGGCTTTGCTGGGAGCAAGCTGGTAGTGTCGGATTTGGCTTCACTGGTAGGGGTGAAACTGGCTTCGCTGGTAGCAGTGAATTGGGATTTGCTGGGTGCAAGCTGGTAGAGGTGGATCCGGCTTTGCAGGAAGAGGTGAGACTGGCTTTGCTGGTAGTGGTGGATCCGGCTTTGCCGGTGGGGGTGAAATCATCTTTACTGGTAGCAGTTGATATGGCTTTGCTAGAAGCAAGCTAATAGTAGTGGATTTCGCTTTGCTGGTAGGGGTGAAAGTGACTTCACTGGTTGCAGTGGATCTCGCTTTGCTGGGAACAAGCTGGTAGCGGTAGATATGGCTTGACTTGAAACAGTGAATCTGCATTGGCTGAAACGAAGTTGGTAAGAGTGGATTGGACCTCATATGTCACAGTAGATCTGGCTTCAAATGAAGCAGTGGGTCTGGCTTTGCATCTGGGAGTGAATCTGGCTTTACTGAGAGATGGCAGGGGTGTGTTATATCCAGCTCATGGAGGAATAATTTAGGAGTAAATTACCTGATGGTGCTGATGGTGATGGTGGTGATGGTGATGGCGGTAATGATGATGGTATTGATAGTGATGGTGGTGATGCTGATGGCAATGATGGTGATGCTGGTGGAGATGACAAATAAAACAAGGGGGTTGATAGAATGAATGCAGTATGAGAAATGTGCGTCATTCTGTAATTCGACATTATATATGGTAACACTCACACACCATTCCCACAACGCTTCCCTAATTGCCAAAGTACATTGTAACTAGTCATAACCTATAGTAAGGAAACAAAATACGGTGGCAACAGGGCAAATGTATCTCTGTTATGGTTGCACCAAAGCTTTTCCTGATGTAATTGTTAGTAATTAATGCTGAAACAAATAGTTTAATTGAAGAACTTTAGGTCATGGGAACAATAGAACACTGGCTATATTCCTATAGTACATAATATTTCAACACCTCTTCAAAATTGTACATCTATTATAGCATACCATTCATACTGGCTGAAAAGTCTGTAACTTCTGATCTAATGGCTTAGTGGCAGTAAGAAGTATTAATGACTCCAGTATGTACCTGCTGTAGTTATTGTAAATAATAACATAGATGTATATATATTGAAATATATATGGATAATACAATGTATAGAAACTTTACAAAAGTTAGTATAAGTAGTATAAACAGCAATAAATATTGAACAGAAAGTAGTATAGCAAATACTTGATGGAAAAAGAAGAAGCATCTAGCAGTTTGAATGAAATAATTTTTCAACAGCCATTTTCAAATGTTATTTTCTACTATTGTTGACTTTTTGACATTTATCTACAAGTATTATAGTTTGAGGTAACAACATATATATCTATCTAGTAGTATCATGATGGTGGAGGATCATCTAGAAATATTCCAATATAGATTGAATATAGGTAGTGTTAGCAACAGTTCCAGGTTACCCGGCATTGGTCCAGGTTGGAACCAACCCGAGGGCCCTGGTCCGGGTCAGGAACTGCAAAGCAACCCAACCTGGGTAAATCGCACTGGGTTGTTCCCCGGACCAGACATAAACCCACTGTTCTTTGGCCAGGTTGAACCCGGACTCCGGTTTGGTATTACCATTCCTGCAGCTTTGCCTCCAATGATGTATTTGAGTTCTGATTGTATCGTGACATGATCAGCATGTAGATTGTGGAGTTTTTGCCGCTCTTTCATCTCCCACTGTCGGATTCGCAATTTGACCAATTGTTGTTGAATTGCTGTGACATAATGCCATATTTTGGGAGAAATTGGCGGGTTTTCGATAGCGACTCAACGAGTATTGGTCGGATCTCAAATCTGACAGCGGGAGGTGAATGAGCGGCCAAAACTGCACAATATACATACTAATCATGCCACAATATGATCAGAACTCCGATACCTAATTGGAGCCAAAATTGTACCCTTGAAATATCGAGTTTTTGGTGGTAAAACTGGCCCAATTGGAACGGTCTGGGTTTTCGTGTGGTAAGACTCATTGCAATGGTTCAGTTCAGGTTCCAACCCTAACCCCGAACTGTTCTAGCGGGTTGGAACCGTTGCTAACACTACATACAGGAGTTAAGTATTTCTAATTACAATAATACATCTGGGAAATGTTATTTAGTTATGGGAAATCTACCATATGCCATATGGCCTACAGTAACATCCCATAACACCGATAACACCAAGTAGTACAAACTAACCCAGAGCCATTATCTGTGACCCCGATAATACACCTGTAATTTACCGATAGCTCAACTGTGATTCACCAATAACACAACTGTATTATTACTGTCATTCAACTGTTGCCCATGTATTATATACTGTAATTCATGGATTATAATATATAGTCATCACAATTACTCATTGATTTGCTACTCTGACAACTTTTGTCGAATCTTTAACATGGAATCTTTTATCCCTAACGTGCCCACTTGGTTAACTCTGACAAGTGCACACTCTGACTCTCATGACTCTAACAAGCTTGCTCCAACAACTCTGACATACTCACTCTCACAACTCTGACAAGCTCGCTCCCACAACTCTGTCATGCTTGGTCTCACTGCTCCGACATGCTCACTCTTACCTGTCTGACAATCTGACTTCACTGGGAGCAAGCTGGTAGGGGTGGATCCTGCTTCACTGGTAGGGGTGAATCTGGCTTCGCTGGTAGGGTGGATCCGGCTTCACTGGTAGGGGTGAAACTGGCTTTGCTCGTGGCAGTGGATCTGGCTTCGCTGGGAGCAAGCTGGTAGCAGTGGATATGGCTTCGCTGGTAGCAGAGAATCTGGATTCACTATGAGCTGGCATGAAGCTTTGGATCTGGCTTCACTCCCACAACTCTGACATGCTTGGCCTTACCACTCTGACATGCTCACTCTTCCCTCTCTGAGAATCTGACTTCGCTGGGAGCAAGATGGTAGTGGTGGATCCAGCTTCGCTGGTAGGGGTGAAATTGGCTTCGCTAGGAGCAAACCGGTTGCGCTGGATCCGGCTTTGCCAGTAGAGGTGAAACTGGCTTCGTTGGTAAGAGTAGATCTGACTTCGCTGGGTGCCAGCTGGTAGCAGTGGATATGGCTTCACTAGTTGCAGAGAATCTGGATTAGCTATAAGCTGGCTAGAAGCTTTGGATCTGACTTCCCTCCCACAACTCTGACATGCTTGGTCTCACTGCTCTGACATGCTCACTCTTACCTCTAACAATCTGGCTTCGCTGAGAGCAAGTTGGTAGCTGGGAATCTGGCTTCCCTGGGAACAAGTTGGTAGCGGTGGATATGGCTTTGCTGGAAACAGTGCATTTGCATTTGCTGAAACAAAGTTGGTAAAAGTGGATATGAATTTGCTTGTCACAGTAGATCTGGAATCGAATGAAGCAGTGGATCTGGCTTCGCTGAGAGTTTGTAGGGATGTGCTACATACAGCTGATAGTGGAATCATCTAAGCGTAAAATAGCCGATGGTGGTGATGGTGATGGTGGTGATGGTGATGGTGGTGATGGTGATGGTGGTGATGGTGATGATGGTGATGGTGATGGTGGTGATGGTGATGGTGGTGCTGGTGATGGTAGTGATAGTGATGGTGGTGATGGTGATGGTAGTGATAGTGATGGTGGTGATGGTGATGGCAGTAATGGTGATGGTGGTGGAGATGATGATTGAAAAAAGGGGGTCAATAGAATGCATGCAGTGTGAGAAATTTGTGTCATTCTGTAATTCAACATTACATATGGTAACACTCCCATAGCATTCCCATAACTGTTCTCTGATCGCCAAAGTCCATGGTAGGTAGTCATAACCTAAAGCTCGCAACAATAACTGAGTGGTAACAGGGATATTCTATCTCCATTATGGTTGCACCGAAGCTTTTCCTCACATATTTGAAATAGTAAGAAAGTTACATAATATGTTACAATATAAACTAAAGTGATATGAATTCAATAATATAAATAGTTTCAATAGTGTGTCAGATAGTAAATAAGAATGTGAACAATAAAATAAATGATTAAGAATAATTTAAAGGAAAACAATAAACTGTAATTAGTGAAAATTTGTTACTATTGAAGAGTTGCCATCTGTTCATATATTAAGTATTCTCTTGACTAAATTGGGAATAGGGAAAATCAACTATAGGCTACTCTACGATCACACGCACAGCTCTTAACAAACTTCCAGTGGACCTCTGCGTGATGCGCCACCTATAGTCATCTATAGTCGATTGAGAGAGATGTGCGTGTGGGCCTATGGAGCTATATATGGCTTCAGGCCAGAGCTGGACCTATACCGGGTTCACTGCCTGCAGTCTTCGCTATTATACGGGTACTATACACACTATTGCTGCGAGTCCGTGTGAGAGCCCGCAGGCATACAAGCTTGCTTGATAGCCTGCTCGATAGCCTGCTTGACAGCCTGCTTGATTGCCTGCTTGATTGCCTACTTGAGAGGGCCACGCTTCGAGAGGAGTAGAATTTTCCACAGCAAGCTTTTGGCCGATGGCAAACTCTGAGCTTGTGGAAACTTTGGCTGATAAAATACTCTAAGTCAGTGGAAGCTTTGATGCTAACGTTGATGTAGCCAACCTACTTGTCTTAGTGCTTCTGGTACTATGATCACCATCACCAACACCATCACCATCGCCATGATCACCACGCCATCGTCATGATCGCCACCATCACCATCAGCCCCGGACCAAATGCTCACACATACGCCCACAATCTGTGAGAAGTGAGCTGCAGATTCCGCTGGAAAATCTAAGTCGGAGATGTGCTCTCCGCAAGATCCAATCGTCTACCATTCATGCAGAATGCAAGGCTGCAATGATATACACCATGAACATGAGGCGTCGTGAGATCTCGTCGCAGTGGCAGCACTGAGAATGAGGTTCAGACTATAATATTGACCGCCATCACGATTTCGGCCTCGGCCACCCGCCTCTCGCCATCCCCCTCCCGCCCCCCGCCTCCTGGTGCCTGGCCCCTGCAACTCAGGAAATCTCTGGATGGAGCACCCAGGAGCATACATGGGAGCATATAGTCAAGTGTGATTGGGAGTGACTTGGCTCTGCAGAGTGTAATTGGGAGCATGCTCAGGAGTGTACTTGAGAGGTTCTTGAGATCTTACTTGGGAGTGAATAGTCAAACAGGCTGGGAGTGTGTTATTGAGTGCAATTGGGAGTGAAGTTGAGAGCGTACTTGGGAGTGTGCTTGAGCGCGTTTTGGGAGCTTACTTGGGAGCGTATAGTCAAGCAGGCTGGGAGTGTGTCATGGAATGCAATTGGGAGTGTAGTTGAGAGCGTCTTAAGAGCTTACTAGGGAGTGTGCAATGAAGTGCATTTAGCAGTTTTGTTGAATGCAGCATGATGTATAATATCGAGCGCACAATTGCATGTGTGTCATAGTAATCTATTTAATGTGCAGGTCGATAGGACCTCAAAGTACCACGCGTTAAACTTGTTAAGGATTACAGTCCCAGAAACACCTTCTCTATGAGTTATGTGTCGCGTAATGTCATTTTTCCGGTTGTACAACTAAAAATGCCCAAGTCAATTTGGAAATACTCACTCTTTTTAACACATTGAATTTGTGAACCACCAGGCTATATTTTGTTATAATAATATTTAAGACCTAACTCTATCAGTTTCACTAGTTTGAGAATATTCAATCTTCTTTCATTATCATATATACTTATATCTATTGAATGGATATAAGTGCCAAAAACAATAGTCTTATTTTCTGCACAGTATTTACTGTCTGCTAAATGAAAATTGAAATACAAGACAGCTTCTATCTTGATTGAATTTATTTATGATTATATTGACAACTTTTAACAACTTATTGAATTTGTTATCAATGATTAAATTTATATTTCAACATACTATCATGGTTAGAGTAAACAAAAAGTGAGAACTCTAGGTATACAGTTCAACTTTTCAATAGTACTGGCAACACAAATTCAACTCATGTGATAATATATTATGTCTTAATAGAACTATCAATTTAATAGTTGAATTACTCAAAGAGTATATTTCTATTGCAACTTTGTATCATAGCCACTAGAATGCAAATTGCTGAACAGCCCAAATATGTTTGTAGTACAGCAGAATGTGGGTTCTTAAATATTGGCTCCCGAGCTACAAGCAAAAATATCAGATCTGTGAGACATTGCATGCAGATTTGTGACGTTGTATGCAAGGACATATTGAAACGACTGACTGCGTAATACTCGATTTAGGAACAGCACAATGCACTTCATCTCTGTGTAGCTTACTGAGCCTCCACAAAAATTGTTGAGGTTGCATGGGTGCTCAATGATCCGATGCGGACATGATATCGTCATTTGTGTTTTTGCCGTTGAAGGCTGCCAATCTGTTGATCGTCGGTTAGCTGAGTTCCATTTCCCATAAATTATCCAAGAGGGAAGATGAAAAATCGTTGATGCTCCATTGACGCTCTGTTGATGCTCATTCTAGGACATCATTACGATCTTGTCACAAGCAGTTATGCCTAGAAAGGCAGCCGATAGATTAATTATGGAAAAATGTTGTCGCACAGCCCCTGGATTTTGAAAGATGCAAGGCCTGAACAGATTAATGCTCTGTTGAAGATCATTTTCAGGGCATAGTTACGATATCGTCGATTGGAGTTTTGCCTAGAATGGCGGGCAATAGCTCAATCATGGATTCATGTCATCGCACAGCCCCTTGATTATGCAAGATGCAAGGCCTAAAATTGTTGACACTCCATTGATGCTCATATCTAGGACACAGCAGAGATGTTGTTGCACCCTTTTTTGCCTAGGATAGCGGCCAATACATCCATTCAGGGTTGATGTTGCCGCACAGCCCTTGGATTTTCCGAGATGCAAGGCCAAAAGTTGTTGACGGTTCATTGACACTCATTTTTAGGTCATAGTAGTGATGTTGCCACAACGCTGTGTGCCTAGAAAGGCGGCCGATAGTTTGATTATGATGGAATGTCGCCACGTAGTCGTTTGGATTTTCCAAGATGCAAGGCCACATATATCGTTGACACTCCGTTGACGCTTGATCTTAGAATGGGGCAACGAGTGTGTCATTTGCTTTTTCGCTATAACGCCAAAAACACATAAAGACTGTAACAATGCAGCCCTTGGATTGCGGATTGTGTAAGACTAAAAATCGTTGACGCTCTGTTGACGCACAGATTAATTACAGAAAAACAGCCTTCGTACACCCAATCATTGTATGCAAAGAATCATAGACGCATTACTGACATCCAATATTGCATTTCTGAGTATTATCATTTCCATCCCGGAGCTGTGTTACCTCTCAATTTCTGATCAACCATTATCTTCATTATCTGAGCGAGGAATGATGTGGCCCTATGGCATTCCTGCGCATTCGGCCGGCAATTTATGGCATGTAGAACATTTTACCAGTTTTTGGTAAATATAGCTCGACTTCCTCACCTTTCCTCATCGAGCTCCTTCTCCTTGATTTCCAAGACATACCGTATGCAATTTCAAATATCTCAAACATGTGCTCCAGGTCTGTGGAGAGATTTAGGCAGTTGGATGCGTGGATGAATGCAGCATAATGGTCGTCATTCTGACAGATTCGTATTGGGCATGGACAGCTCCTCTTATGACTCAAATGACCTCACTCACTCAAATTTGGTTTGTATATTTTGTCACTAACTTAGCTGTTGGTTTCTCCCTTAACAGTAACCTACGAACCGAAATCGAACAAGTTGGCCATCTTACAATCTGATTTGGATTCTAGAACTTTCGGATTGTGCGTTTGACCGTTGCACATGCGGAGATGAATTATCGTGTCTCACAATTTGGTCACTGGAATCAAGCAAAAGCTGACATGTAGCACAATTGGTAAAAATTTCTTTTTCAGTGAGAGATGACATCAACAATACCAATTTGCCTCTCCATTCCTATGATTACACAGGAGCCGTCACCTTGTCCTTGTCCGAATCTGTTTTCTATATGGGGATTAGATGGAGAGGCTATATGCAGTTGTAAAAGCTTACGAGGTGGACAGGCTTCACATTCTCAATGAGTGATGAATTAGGCATTGCAGCTGGGGCAGGACCGGGTATATTTGTGTTCGACTTCGGCTTCTCAGGACGTAGCCTAACATGACTACTTCCTCGTCGAGAGGTCCCATGCGACTTCTGCGATATTCTGGGGAGAATGTCAAGACAATCCGTAACCTCTCCAAACGTTGTCGGTGCAGGTGCCACTGCATCATTATCCGTTTGCAGTTGAACGACTGCTGGAACCCTCAATTTGGATGTGCCGTACTTCTGCTCTTTTTCACGGAATGAATCGGCTGTGTCCTCCCATCCCTGTCATGTCAATTCATCAAGCTTCATCTGCTTCGGCCAAACCTTTCTATGTGCTGCTGCACCGTTTTGGTGATTGTGCCCATCACCCAGCCGGGTTCATCATCTTCGCCCAGGTGGCCCTGCTCTATCTGTTCATCAACCTCATTATCCCCAACCTCCCCACCGTCGGAACCTGCAAGATCACTCAGACTGTCTCTGACAACAACCATCATTTCTTGACATGTCTTTCAGGGCTCTCAGTTCGTCAATCCCGCGTTTTCAGGTTTCCTTGTATCGTTCTGGGCTTGCTGAACCGCTGCCTCTGCATCTTCAACTCGCTTTCTTGCCCCAGTGGGCTCTCTCTCAACATAATCCTCCATGAATTTTGCTTTCTCTTTGATGACTAAGTAGTGCATTTCACATTGTTCCTCAGCCCCACGCTTCTTGTTGGATCGCAAGCTGCGCAATGCCCCAAGGGCTTGGCCTCTCTCTGCTTCCAAGCCGCTCTTGCCTTCATTTGCTTGATGATGTTGTTGCGTGGACCACTGTGTTGATTTGCCATATTTGCCTGCCGCAAGTGGCGAAAAGTCCAGTTTCTGAGCATAGACCATTGTAGTTTGGGTTGACTTTGTTATTGGGCGAGACGTTGGATGTTGCAAGATATGGACAATATGGAGGCAAGCTGCATCTTTTATGTCAAGGTTGGTACGGTGTCTCATCTTGAACAAAGCAAAATCTCCATTTTGACATACAATACAATAGGAATAGTTAAGCTAAGCGTACAACATGACGTGATTACTAGCTTCAGGTTGAGGTAATATCCTTGGGATTCCTTGAGACGAACATCAGCTGACAACGTTTCCCTTGAACAATGTCCTATTTATGTCTCACAATCATGCAATTTCATCTGTCATTAGCGTTGGCAATGGGTCCGGGTAACACGCCAGCGGTCTGGGTTTGGACCAGCAGAATGGTTCGGTTCGATTCCAGAACCATCCAAAAACCCGACCCTCTGCTTCATGGCGGTCAAAACCCGGCCCCGTATCCGTCACACCGCAGGTTTTGCCAGGTTTGGCTAGACCGGTCGAGTCCAATCACCAGATCTGCGTTTCGGGTTTTCCTATTTAGGGTCGCATTCAGCTATCATACTGTTAATTGCAAAATATTGACTATGGTACTGCACTGTCATTTTAATATGTATTGACAACCTTTATATAGCAAACAAGTAGAGAGACGCTCCCTGCCCCATCCTGAAAATGAGCATCAATGGAGCATCAACAATTGATGGTCTTGCATCTAGGGTAATCTGAGCGGCGCTTGATCCCATGTATCCATAAACAAGTGATCAGCAGCCTTTACGAGGAAATAAGCAAATGATATTCCCGCAATAGCCTCCTGAACAGTAACAACTTATTTCATTTCGAAAGATGCAACTAAGTGTTCATGAGCATTTTAAACTACAAAAACAACCAAAACTGAGTATATGGACTTTAACAGCCACAGCGCGCTTTGATAAACCATGATCGAAGGCCCAACATCATCGACACTCCGTTGATGCACATTTTCTTGATCGGGCAGGGAGCGTGTCGCTTTCTTCTTTGCCAATTAAGGATGGCAACACTTCCATTATGTGTAATCTCTACCAAATCGTGTTTTTTGGACCCAACATATAGGACCAAACATTGTTGATACTCCGTTGACACTCATTTTCAAGATGGGACACCGAGCGTCTCGCTCTCGTTTTTGCATATAAAGGTTGTCAATCCTGTTGTTATGTATAACCACTACAAAATTACTTCTTAATTACCAGATTAACAAAACCTGAAATCGTTGACACTCTGTTGATGGTCATTTGCAAGATGCGGCAGGGAGAGTGTTGCTTTTGTATTTGCCTATGAAGGGTGGCAACACTTCCATTATGTGAACTCCCTGCGAAATCGCGTGTTTATTACCTGACTTACATCACCCAAAATCGTTGACGCTCCGTTGACGCTCATTTTCAAGATGGGGCAGGGAGCATTTCGCTTTCTTTTTTGCCTCTAATTGTTGTCAATACTGTTGTGATGTATAAAAACTACAAAATTACTTCGTAATTACCAGATAAACAAGACCTACAATCGTTGAAGCTCTGTTGACTCTCATTTTCAAGATGGGGCAGGGAGCATGTTGCTGTATTTTTTGCCTATAGAGGATGGCAACACTTCTGTTTTGTACAATCACTACTGAATTGTGTGTTTATTACCCAACGTACAGAATCAAAAATCGTTGATGGTCCATTGAGGCTCATTTCGAAGATGGGACACGGAGCGTCTTGCTTTCTTTTTTGTGTATCCACGTTGTCAATACTGTGGTTATGTATAACCACTACAAAATTACTTCTCAATTAAAAGACTAACAAGACCAAAAATCGTTGAAGCTCTGTTGGCGCTCATTTTCAAGATGGGGCAGGGAGTGTCTCGCTTTTTTTTTTGCGTCTAAAGGTTTTCAATGCTGTTGTTATGTATAACCACTACACAATTACTTCATATTTACCAGACTAACAAGACCTAAAATCGTTGATGCTCTGGTGACCCATATTTTCAAGATGGGGCAGGGAGCTTGTTGCTTTCTCTTTTGCCTATAAAGGGTGGCAACACTTCCATTATGTGTATTCACTACCAAATCACATTTTTATTACTTGACTTACAGGACCTGAAATCGTTGACGCTCCGTTTACGGTCATTTGGCATGGGCGTAACCGCAAAATGGAAGTATTCACTTTGCCTTACTATATCAGAATTGGTCTTGTGGCAGCCATTCTGTGCGGTTCATGTACATTCTCCTCTCTAACTACATTGTTTCTTAATGATGCATATAAATATACCCTTTACATTATACTTTAAATTGTCCGCAAATTGTAGATAATGATAATACTCAAAAATCCCGTTCCCTTCAGTCAACTCTCATCTTTGCTGTCATCTTCACCCAACAGGCTGCTGTCATCTACAAAATCGCTGTCAGGTGCATTACCACGCAGCTGATAGTATACTAACCTGTGGATGAATCTTCATTAGTCGGAAAATCTGTAATGAAATCTTTATCGTGGATGTGATCATTGGCATATGGATCAAGATTGAAAATCGAGCGCTAGGAAGCGGAGTAGGTATATACACACATCCGGGAAGCACTCCTTCTGTTTGGAAGCTTTGAGTTCTCACACAGTCATCGAGTGGTGCAGGTGGTGTTCCGGGCCTCGGTGGCACTGGTCGCAGTGGAGGTGCACTCGTTCCTTGGTGCCAGTACTGAGTCTGTGGATTCTTTCGTGTGCGATTTTTGCAAGAAGGACAGCCAGCCATTTCATTGTCCCGAACCATTGCCCGGTGTCTTTCTATCGGCGCCTTAACCGTAATATACCCGGGAAACACAACACCCCACTACTTCCCTTCTCGAACTTTGGCCGGTGGTTTCTTGATTAGTTTTTGCATTTCCTCACTTGCAGCACGCGAAAACCCTTCTGTAGCCATTTTGGCCATATTCAAGGCAAGACACATGTCGGACTGTTCGAGCTGTACCCGATCTGCTTGTCTTGCCATAGTAGCTGAGATGTCGAAAACCTACACGAAAGTAGTTGCTGCTTCTAGAGTGAGAATCGGTTGTTACCCCAACCCTATACGACTCCATAGCTGCCTCTAAGGTCTTCATTGCCTGTTTCGTCCATTCGCGGGGAACTTTATAACCAAATTCGTCGGTGAAAATCCTAGAACTGACATCATCGTGATGTTCAATATTGCGGACCGAGCGGAGAAATACCTTGGTCGACCATGGATGTTTCTCGTTACAGGCGGCGAGGCATTGGTCTCATAGCTCTCTCCGTATCCCAGCTGTGCATTATACTGTTTGTTGACCTTCGTCTAGTTCGATATGGATTCACTCACCTCTGATTGCATGCTGCTTCTTATACCTGCTGCTTCCAGTTGTATGTACTATTCATAAATCTGCATCGTGGGTCATAGTTTTGGAGGCTAAAATTGCAGCTTCGTGGTGAACTATCTGGCGTCAGTATTGCTGCTGTGTCTCAACGGGTGGCGCAGTGTTTGAAGTGCCTGTCATTCGGCTCGATTCGGCTTCATTCGCACCAGCTTCAAGTATTTCTGGAGGCATGACTTGCTGTTGTGGAATGGTGAGGAAGATGATCATGAAAAGAAGTGGGAAGTCCTAAAGATTATGTAGTTAGCCCCAAGTCAAAATGGAACAAGCAACAGCCAAATTGCACCTTCAATTCAAGCTGAAGTTGGCGGCGTATAGTTGTACGGCATATAGCTGCAGGGGATTCCAACGGTTCCGCGCTTTGCTGTTAGTTGGTCCAATGTTGTTTGTATCTTTGCAGGGATATATCGTGATGAGCCACAGCTGATATCTCATTTTTGACAGATACACAGCGGACATTCTGCGACGGAAAGGACGTCTGGTGATGTATGGCTCAAGACATCGCCGGGATCTTACAGAATCTCACACTAACCATCAAGTCTTAATGTATGCTTAGCATGACAATTCCCAATGAAGTGACTGGCAAAACCCTGATTTTGCTTCACTCTAATTGCTGAAACCTACCAACCTTGACATAAAAGACGCAGCTTGCCTCCATGTGGTCCATATCTTGCAACATCCAACATCTTGCCCAACAACAAGGTCAACAAAAGATGCAATGGTCCATGTGGCGGAAAAGAACCTTTCGCCACTTCTGGCGGGCAAATATGGCAAATCGACGAAGAAATCCACACGAGAACTTCATCAAGCACATCAAGGCAAGAGTGGCTGGGAAGCGGAAAGAGTCCAAGCGTTGGGAGCATTGCGCTGCTTACGATCTAAAAAGATGCTTTCGGCAGAGAAACTACAGGAAACACACTCTCGAAGCAACGAAGAGAAAGAGAAATGGATTGATGATTATGTGGATAGAGACAATGGAGTGTAAAGAAAGCGAGTTCAACATGCAGAGACAGCGATTATGCAAGGGCAGGAACATATGAGGAATGTTGAAAAGGCACGATCGATAACCACAAAGCCTGAAACAACATTTGAGGTGATGTTGAATGCTATAGGAGACAGTCTGAGCAATCTTGCAAGTTCCCAAGATGAGGAGGATGGGGAAGACAAGGATGATGATGAAGAAGATACAGAGCTTGGCAAGCTGAGCGAAGATGATGAACCTGGCCGGGTGATGGGCACAATCTCCAAAACGGTAGAGTACCGCATGGAGCGCAATCGGCAACAGCAGATGAGGCTCGATGAACTCACGCAACCGGGATGATGAGATGCAACCTACTACTTCCCTGGGAGTGATATGAAGTATGGGATGACTGAACTGAAGGTTCCGGCAGTTGTGAAGCCCCAAACAGACATGACAGCAGCCACACCATCACCAACAACATTTGGAGAGCTTATGCAGGTTCTTGATATCGTCCCTGGACAATCCCAATTGCCGCAAGTGGTGTCTCGACAGGGAAGTAGTCAAATGAGGCTGGGTTTGCAGAAATCTCAGGCAGACAATCACATAGTATCTCTCATGCCCGATGCGGTGCCCAATTCGTCACAGAGGGAGATTGCAAAGCCAGTTTAACCCATGAGCTTTTATGCCAGCATATAGCATCACTAGCCAATTACAATATGGAAATGAGATTCGGGCAAAGACATGGTGATGGCTCCTGCGTCACCGGCGGAATTGATACCCAAACAGCTATTTTCGTCGATGTATCTCGAATCGAAGCAATTTGTACCCACAAGGTTACAAGTCACGTTTCTCTGGATTTCAGTGACCAAAATGTGAGACAAGATTATTCGTCAGTGTGTGTGCAAGGGTCGTCCGGGCCATGCAAATGTTCTAGACACCAAATGAAGTAGATTGATGAACAATGACCTGTATATGGTGTTGCCTGTTACGGTTAAATGATAATAGAAAACCTAAATTTGAGAGAAATTTGGTAACAAAGTTTAAAACAGTGATGTCATACGACTGATACAAAGAGTGGTCAAAGCACATCCTAAACCCCGATGAATGCCAGCCATCAGTCTCCATTAATCCATGCAGCTAACTACAAAACACTCCGCTCAGACCTCCTGCCCATGGTCGAAAAATCGAAAATTGCTTATAGTACATCATGGAAATCGAGGAGACTAAGCTGGATATGGAATGGTGAGGACATTGCGCTATAAATATCTAAAACTAATGCATGGATATTTATGCGGTAAATTGCCGGCCGAAAGCGCTGAAATGTGATGGACTTACGCCATTCATCATGCAAATGACGTGGATAGGGTTGGCTCAGATACTGAGATGTCTCGAGGATTTTGGATTCGAATCATAATACATAGAAACGGTATTCTGGCTGCCAAAAAGAACTGTATTGATTTCATGTAGAATTATTGAGCACCCAATGACTGTTAGTATGTCTCTAAGGTGAGTTGAAAGGTGAGCATCAACGGAGCGTGAACGATTTTCAGCATTGCATCATGGACAATCCAGATGGTTTGGCTGCAAAGTCCATTCATAATCGAAATATTGCCCACTTTTCTATTCAAAAATGGTTGCGACAACATCGCTACTATGTCCTAAAAATGAGCGTCAACAGATTGTGTAAGACTTCTGGTATTGAGTCATGGACAATGCAAAGGCTGTGCGGCGACAGCAAGCTATAATCGAACTATCGGCCCCCTTTCTAGGCAAAAATGCTTTCGACAAGTTTGGCACTGGGCCCAAAACTGAGTGTCAACGGAGGGTCAACGATTTTAGGCCTCGCATCTCGGATTATAAAGGGGCTATGAGACTACTTTGATCCATAATCGAACTATTGGCTGCCTTTGTAGGCAAAACTGCTTACGACACAATCGTTACCATGTCCCGAAATGAGCATCAACACAGCATCAGCGATTTTTGATCTTGCATCTTGGATAATCTAATGGCAATCGAACGTAGGTAACCCACAATGAACCCATCAGCAGGCTTTATAGGCAAAACTGCTAGTGACAATATCGCGTCCGCCTCCTGCAATTGAGTGCCCACAGAGTGTGAACAGTGTTTGTGGAGGCTCAGAACGCTACACAGCGTGAACTGCATTGTGCTGTTCCATAATCGAGTTTCACACAGTCAGTCTTTGCAATCTAACCATGTGTACAACTTCGCATATATGCATGCAATGTCTTCCAGATCTGATTTGTTTACTTGTAGCAGTAAAGAGAATATTCAAGAACCCTCAGTCTGGTTTGCTGTATCGTTTCTTTCGGCAGTCTTTCGAGTTGGATTACCCAGCTGTCAAATTCCTACCACCATGTCAGATTCAAATTCTTTCAACACCTTATTGCTCGAGGTTCTGATCTGTTCCAAAAATGAACGTGTCTTCATTCGTGATTTGAGTTAACTTACTTTACAAATCATCTTTGGTGCTTGGTGGGCTTCAATGAATGTAGACTCCACACGGCCTGTTGCATGGAATAATTCTAGACAAGCCCCTCCGTGGCAATTCTATTTACACTGTGGGATTGAGGAGACTGGCACCGCTGGCATCATATGTATCGTTTGTCATCAAGTTCTTCGCCATCCATCAGAACATGAGACTACCTCACTGGGGAAACACTTGCTGCCAAAAGCCCACATCGCATAGTTGAACGAATTAACAGAGTCAGAGGTAACTGAATTGACTAGTTCAAAGGTCGATAAAACAGCTTTGGCTATCCTGAACAGGCAACAAAGTCAAAGAATCACCATAGTCAGTTCGCAGCGGATGATCTGATTTGACATCCATGTTGGTCTGTATTGACAGAAATGACAGACAAAACATTCTAAACTGGCAGCAAAGGACTTTGAAACTTCCGAATTTCACCAAGACACATAGAATCGCTACCTTATGTTATGATTTGTTTCGGCTCATATTCCATGGAATGCTATATCAAACTAGAGCGATGACAGTCAAATAAGGCCTTACGCGATGACTTAGTGGTGCCATCTGCTACAACCCTCAGCACGGTTTGCCGGAGGTAATATGAACTGACCGTGGATGCAACTAACGAGCAATTCGCGTCACAAAATGAACTTAGTTCAGCTTCGGACAGATGAACATCAACGAACAAACTAGCTATAACGTCGGTCATTGCTTACTATTCGGATCGAAATTGGGCATTACGTGAAGTTCAACTCGCGTTCAATAAGGTTGATTGCCTGTTCCTTCCACGTTTCGAAAGCAAATTCAGGCTGATAGGTCAAGCGGCAACATATTGGAGCAAGGCTAGCAATCCATTTGATGGAAGTTCTTGATCGTTTAAAGCTTACCAACAGCTGGTTGGTTGGGATTACGACTGATATTGTCTCCTCAAATTACACAATGACACGCGAGCTGCAATCAACACTTGAGGCCTCTGCAGGCGAGTGGCCCGCATTGAGGAACCACATACCTTTCATGGCGCACATCATACAGCTGGCATTAGGTGCATTCATGAGCAGTCTTGGTGTCCAAGGGTGCACCAAGTCTTGGGAAGCCCATGAACGCATTCAACAATTTGGAGAGAATGAAAGCGTAGACATGGGAAAGAGTCAAAGGCTTCTAAAAGAGGGCAACTCTAGAATTAATAAGGTGTCATCCATGAGACCAGGTTTAGCAAAGATAATTGAGAAAGTACATATTTCACGATATTTTGAAAGTGCTGGAACTGACCATCATATAGCAGAGAATGCTTGCGGTATTGATTACACGAACACCTGGTTGTCGAAACGGGTTCATTGACTCTCAAAGAGCCTAACTCCGCATCGCGGTAATTCCGATTATGGGTGTGAGGACCCGTTGGAACTGGACCCTGGAGTTGCTCGAGCACGCCTTCCGAATGCGTGAATTAACACCAGAGTGGCTTAAATTCCCAAAATACCGCAATTACCCGCCACTCATCCCAACTCAAGATGAATGGACAATTGAGAAGTATGTCATGGAAGTGATGAGGCCATTCCGATGTTGGACCCTGGGGATGTCGAAAAGGTATATAGTCACATTGCATCAAGTCATCACAGTGTACAATGATATGTTCGATCAAATGGATGGCGTGATGCAAGCCTCAACTAAGAAAATGACTCCATGGAAGGGAGACTCGTTCCTAGCCATGCAGTTAGCTTGACAGAAGCTGTCCACATATTACGCTGCAGTTACTCCATCGACGGGCATGCTTCACATTTCTGCTCCTATCCTTGATCTTATCCGGATGTTGCAAACGTCTTGAAAGTTGGACAAAGGAATTGATATTAATCTGTGGACGAGACATCGTATACAACTCAATACCAAAAGGCCTTTCTGAAATACGTGGTGAATGAATACTGTGCGAAACATCAAGGTGTGCCAATCCATAAACACAAAAGCTTACCGAGGGACAATCTTATCCCCTCCAGAACGGTTTCATGATCCTGTCAATCATCTTTCGACCCATCCGATTTGTGCAGTGACGAGGAAGAATACTTGACGCCAAATAATGTGGCTGAGACTACCCCAGGACGAAGCAATTGCACAGCACAGTTATTGTTTTCCGCCACGCTCTATCTGAATTCGCCGCCTGAAGCACCCAAGTACTGCGGGCATATCAATCCAAATCTCGATGATTACCACTCCGACCCAATGGAGATTAGAAGTACATGTTGGTCACCGGACTTAACCAACAGGTGGCGTCAATAGGAGGAAACGCACTCCAACTACGCTGATCTCTCTAATGTGGCGCACGACATATCCTCCAACATACCACATGGTGTCGGAGTGGAGGCCAGTTTCGCCCCAGGCCCAGATGTTATCAGCTGGAGGCAGTCAAAAACCAAAGGCGAGACTCTTCGCAAAAAAGCCGTTGTAAGGCAGTTTGCTCGAGGCAATAACGGGATATTGGCAGGCGCTGACCCAGAATCGGACACAATGAACGGAGAAAATGACACGGAAATGAAGAAAGTGACGGAGGAAAGGAAATTGCACAAACTGGCCAATGTTCACAAGTTCTTGGAGATATGGCAGGGCAGCCAAGACCTACGTCCTACCCAAATAGAATCTTGCACTCAAAACAACCAGATGACCGCTGTGGGACCCATTTCGGTCATGGAAGAGATGGTCAATGCACCCTGGTCACTCTTTCAACCTGATGGTGCGGCTGCATTTACATTCTCAAAGAGATCAGCATTGCCACCACCATTGTCTGCCGAGGTCCTCCCTGGAGGACGAACTCAAATCTTGAATGTCCGCCGAATCCAATGATTCAACCATCATCCAGTCGAAAGCGATGAGAATGGCACACCTGCCAGCATTTCGGACACCCAAGATTGGCGTAACTGGAATGGGGACTGACATAATCCAAGAGACAGCAAAGACAATTACGGTGCGGACATTGAATCCGATACAGAGCAACACAATAGCATTCAGCATCCGGACTGCCCAGAGCAGCGGGATGCGAGCGCCACACCAAATGCTCCCGGCTTGATTTGGCCTACACAGAAGTCAAAGACACATGCTGAAATGGGGTAAATGATAGTCAATGCAAATGAAATGAGGAGTAATAAGGGAGTGAAAATAAAGTAGGACAGAATGCATCAATGTTTCACCAGCTTCTTTATGTATCTTGAAGTAGAGTTTTAGTTAGTGATATATTATGGGCGATTGGTGAGCAGTAGCTTATCAATATCGGATTATAAACAGAAGTATAGCAGATTCAATGCAGCATTTGGCAAGATACATGAATTTTAGTTGTGTGAGAGCGAACAGTGCAAGGATGTTACTGCCCTCAGCTTTGTCACAAGGCCAAGTCTCAATCTGGCAGAAAGACTACCAATTCGTTGAGATCATAATGAAAACTAATATCGATGGCAGAAAATGTTGAATGGACAATACATTAAAATTAGCATCAACGGAGGTTCAATGATTTGTGGTTTTATAAGTACGGTAATTAAACAACAATTTGGTCGCTGTGATGCATAACTGATATGTTTGCAGCCTGTAGAGGCAATAGAGACAGCGACACGCTCCCTGCCACAAACTGAGAATGAGCGTCAACAAAGCCTCAACAATTGGTATCCTCGCATCTTGGGTAATTTATGTTCCGATTGGTTGTAGACATCCATTTGACAGATATAGACAGACTCTCGTGGGAAAAACTAAAGCGACACGCTCCCTGCCACATCCTGAGAATGAGCATCATCGGAGCGTCAACAATGACTAGCTTCGCATCTTGGGTAATTCATGTTCCGATTGGTTGTAGACATCCATCTGTCAGATATTGACAGCCTTTACTGAGAAAAACTACAGCGACCTGCTCCGTGCCACATCCTGAGAATGAGCGTCCATGGAGTATGAACGATTTTTATCCTTGCATATTGGGTAATTGATGTTCTGATTGGTTGCAGAGATCCATTTATCAGATAATGGTAGCCTTTACTGGGAAGAACTACAGGGACATGCTCCCTGCCACATCCTGAGAATGAGCGTCAACGGAGAGTCAACAAGTTTTCGCTTCGTATGTTGGGTAATTCATGTTTCGATTGGTTGTTGACATCAATTTATCAGATATTTGCTACCTTTAGTGGGACGAATTACAGCTACATGCTCGCTGCCGAATCCTGGGAATGAGCGTCAACGGAGGGTCAACAATTTTTAGCTTCGAATCTTGGGTAATTAGTTGTCTGATTGGGTGCAGACATCCATCTATCAAATATTGGGAGCCTTTACTCGCAAAAACAACAGTGACATGCTCCCTGCCACTTCCTGAAAATAAGCGTCAGCGGAGCATCAACAGTTTCAGCTGTACCATATTTGGTGATCAAGGTATCGGGCTGATCTCCGCGTTCATAACGGACTTATTAACCGCCATGATAGACAACAATACAATGTATCAAAGGTAAAATACCCATTCCAAATCAATCAATATTGCCAGCTGCACAGCATGCAAAATCATATCCTTGGTTGTTCAAAATGCGATTTTGATAAGATACTATTCACATACTCCCAAAGCAAGAGCCTTAATTGCATCTATGGATGGACCCACTGGGCGACCGGCTGACAACCCGCCCACTTCAGACAGGTTGGGAGTGTACCATCGAACCGTACGCGAGTTGACAGTGTGGGTTTATTGACAACCCGGACCCGAAGTGACGGTCTGGAACCGTTGCTAACACTAGCTGTCGTACAATGCAACATTTCGCTGCCCTCACAACCACAATATCAGACTGACTTATTGCACATTGCGGGGCGGTAGACACATGCCGCATTTCGTGGCCATAAACAGTAGGATTCATCCTGTGTATAAAAAACATCTTGGCTACTACTTATTCGATTCTGACATGAATCTAGCTATATTGTCCTGAGGACTTCCCACTTCGTTTTGTTATCATCTTCCTCTCCTGTTCCACCCCAGCAAATCATGCATAGACAAACACCCAAGCAAGGGGAGAGCGGATCCAAATGAAGTCGATTGGCGGGTGCTATATCAAACACGTCACTCATTGGCACACCGCAAGAATGCAGAAACCAGTTAGTCCACCATGACGCTGCCAATGTAGCCACCAGGAATGAGACCCAGGATGCACATTTGAAAATCGTCCGTAAGACTGGATGCAGCAAGAATAAGAAGCAGCATGCAGTTCGATGTCAGTATATGCATATCATGGGAAACAGCCGTCAATTGACCTTATAATGTTAAGCGGGTGTACGTAGAGAGCTACGCTACCAATTCGTCGCTGCCTGTAATGGGAAACCTCCATGGACAAAGATGGGATTTGTCTGCATAGTCTGCGACATCGAACTTCATGATGATGTCAGCTCTAGGAATTTTGCAGATGAAATTCCTGATAAGCATCCCCATGAGTGGATGAAACAGGCTTTAATAACCTTGGAGGAGGCTACAAAAGCATATAAGGTTGAGGTAATTGCCAAATCTCATCATTAGCAGCAGCAACTAATTTCTTGTAGGTTTTCAACATGTTGGCTACTATGGCAAGGCAAGGAGGTCGGCTACAGCAGGAACAGTCCAATGTGCACCCGGCCTGGAACATGGCAAAAATTGCCAAATGCCGGTTTCAGCTTGCTGCAATGGAACCGCAAGTTCTGATCAGCAAACCTCGCGCCGAGGTCCAAGAAGAGACGATGCGGGGTGTTGCGTTTCCTGGGCATAACAGGGTGGAGGCTGCGATAGAAAGAAACCCGGCTATGCTTCGTCAACAACACACAGCCAGATGCCTCCCTTGCAAAAAATGCACTGCAAGGAATCTGCAGACACGATGGAGACGCAAAGGAACTGGTGCACCGCCACCCAAACGACGCAGCCAGCCCACTCCAGAGCCGACGCCACCTCTGCCCTCAGTGCCCCCCCGCCCCAACTCGTAACAATTCCGGAGCTCAATGTTTGCAAATCGTCAATTTGCACGCCGGATATCTGTATTCAGATACATCTCTTCCCCATAGCAAATTGTTTACTCTGGAGGAATCTTCTCCGGATAGCCAGCACGATACAGATTTCGATTTAGATATGCTGACTGATGAACAACCATCCACTGGTTAGTACACTATCTGCTCTGTGGTAATGCAGCTGACATCCAGTTTGAAGACCAGAGCAGCCTATTGAGCAAACCTGCAAGTGATGACAAGTATTGATCGAAAGACACAGGATTTTGGACATTATTATTATTATTTAAATTTATCATTAAAGAACAATGTAGTGATCAAGATGAATGTAAATGAAAATGCTAGAAAGGCTGCCCACACAATGTGAATGATGCACTATGCCAAATCAAATGATTGCATATTGTGGATACACCCATGGCAAAATGAGCGTCAACGGAGCGTCAACAATCTTAGGTCATGTACGTCTGATGATTGAAGATTGATTTGGTTGTGGTTATGCATAATCGAAGTATTGGCAGTCATTATGGGGAAAAATCATTGCAACACACTCCGTACCTCATCTTCAAAATCAGTGTCAACCAAGCATCAACAATCATTGGTCATGAATCCTTGGTAATCACACCACCGATAGGTTGCAGGCAGTCATAAGGGAATCATTGGCCACCATTATTGGCAAAACAGATCATGATACGCTCCCTGCCCCATGTTGAGAAAGTGCGTCAATGTAGCGTCAACGATTGTTGGTCGTGTATGTTGGGTAATATGGGGTTCGAGAGGTTGCACACAGTCATAAACGAAGTATTGGCTGCCGTTGTATGCAAAAGAGAAAGTGAAATGTTCCGTGCCCCATCTTGAAAATGAGCGTCAATGGAGAGTCAACTATTGGTGGCCTTCCATCATCGGTAATCAAAGCGCTATGTGGCTGTTATGGTATATATACATCGATTTGACTGCTTTTGTATGCTAAAACGCTCTAGAATACTTAGTGGTAGCTCTGTAAATTAAATGAGATGATACTGTCCCAGAGGATGTGGCAGGAATACCCTGCACATATCTGCCTACAAAAGCTGCCATATTCCTGTTTATGTGTGCTTGTGATCGAGCGCCACTCATATCACCGAAGATGCAAGACTATTAATTGTTCATGCTCTGTTGACGCTCATTTTCAACATGGGGTAGGGAGCTTTCCCCTTTCTGTCTTTGCTATAATGGCAGCCAAAACTATGTTTATGACTGTGTGTAACCTATCGCCCCCCAGATTACACAAGATACATGAGTAACAATCGTTGACACTCCATTGACACTCATTTGCAGGATGTTGTAGGGCATGTGTGTCTGTTCATTTTGATCACTAAGGCGGCCAATACATCGAAAATCAACCATGATGTAGCAATCTCAATATTGTATGATTATCAGTAGCAAAGCTGGATGCAACCATAAATGTGAAACCAGACATGCGGAACCGGAGATTGGGACCGATGGGTCTAACTAAATGTTGCGAAAATTGCTGGTTGACGGGTCTGTGTGTAGGTTTGGCTCGCGAAGAGTCAGCGGGGTGGGGTTTTGGTTAGGTCTAGAACCTAACCGGCCTGTTTTAGCGCTCCAAACCTGGACCTTTGGCGGGTTACCCGGACCCGTTGCTAACACTAGTGTTGGGCAACATTCTGATCCCCAATGGCCTTGGGTTATGGAATATTCTGATCTCCACCAGACTGGTGTTGTGGTAGTGCCTTGGTGGATGGTGCACAGTCAGATTTGGATAATCTGGTGAGGAATGTTGACTTTTTGCGATTGAGCAGTGGTGGTGCCATTCCCGGCTGGATTTCAGGAATTTGGAACCACAGGGCATTCAATGCCTGAATTGGCCTGAATCTGTCGCTTTGGCAGTGAAACCCGTGTTGTTCGTAATGACTTGTCCGAGTGCAACTGGCCGAGATTTAGGCTCATCTGTCCGTGATCCAAATTGTCTACTTCGATGTTGGATGTCTAGGTGGATTTTCAAGTGTCCTCACTATTGTCCTCACTGATTGACTCATCAGAATCGTTATCCTGATTTATTAATCAAAATGGGGTCATTAGTCATCCACAATACTGAGAGCGAAGGCAGAGAATGGAATGGAAACATTCGATGGACAATGAAGATACACTGCTCTCATGAATCTCAGTGCTCTCGTAAGGTGCGCTTCTTGATTTCTCTCTGAATCGTGATCCCTCAACTGGGTGGGTTTAGGCTCTATTTACTCTAATGAAGATAGAAAGTTGGGGAATGTGGGAGAGAGTGTATAAGTGGTAAATATGAGATGAAGTTAAACAAAATAACAGGAAAAATGGTGCAAGAAGTTGCACATGGTCCAGGAGGATGCAATTTGAGGAGCACCTTGAAGGGTTCAGGAGAGATAACTACAATTGATCATATGTATATTGAGGATGGCAGTCTGGTGCACCAGAATAGATGAATTCCTTGCCAGGTGTGCTGGAATAGATGGCTTCCTAATGCCGGATGTTAGCAACTCCCATCAATAACTCTCTGTATGGATGCAAGAAGTGGAGGTTGGCTTAAGCCAATGAACATAGAACATAACTAGAAGCATCTGAAGAAAACCCGGGACATTTACTTACCCTTGGTGCTGCCCAATTGGAGCACTGAGAACATGAATGAAAACATGTGCTCCTGCATATGACTCCTCTAAACATAGTAATTATGTGTGGATGTTGAAGCAGTGTGAGGTGACCGCATGACATAGAATTGCTGTAGCATTGAGAATCCCCAGAACTCCAATAGATCTTTGGACCTTGAGAGTGACAGCTGAGTTGGAAGGGTTAATAGCGAGTGTTGTAGTAATCAAAGAGAAATATGAATCTCCATATGGGGTATATCTGCCAGAAGGACACACCGAACTCCACGACATTCTATTGTATTAGGATGCTGCTAGTATGTTAGCTCTCGATCAGGCAATATCGTAGGCATAACCTCCCTGTCATGCATTCATCTGGGCCGTGACTGCCGAATATAATTCAGACCAATGTTGCAGTTAATTGAGGAGAGGGAGAATTTGGTACACAAAGGACAGATTCAGGTGTAGAGAAAGTATGGTAAGGTACAATGGATGATTCAGGGGTAATCTTAATGTTTCAAGCACTCATCAATGCCAAGATTGCTAACAAATGATAAATACTAACTCACATTCTGATTTTGCACCTAATATGTAGTAAGTTGCACACCGTTAAATTACATTTTCTTTCTAAGTCTGACCACTACAATGTTGACTTAAAATAAATGTTGTGGTTAGAAGCTATATGCTGCAATGATATGAATGCGTAGTAAGACATTATCTCACGGCAGGCAGACGAATGATGAATGCATGCATGCATTTAGTTCCGGGAATTGTAGTGTCCAGATATTCAAATCGTTACACCTCAATTCAATGGCTGGGAATTGCAAGCTCGCCTTACTTTGGCCGTTAACGACAGTCTTCAAAGTTGTTTCTTCCCGACTCAACCTGGCAAGACACTCTCACTTCGAACTTCTTGCTTCCCCATCATCAGTTTACATGAGCTACTGCTAGATAATAGTTTTGGTAGCCTTATCATACCATTAGGTAGACTCCAGTCCAGTCTGCATTGACAGCATTGAGGTCTTATACCGGTTTAAGTAAGTGCAGTGCATAGGGAAGTGGAAGTTGCCGGCCATCTTGCTGAGTTACAGAGCATAATCTGTCTTTTGAGTCTCTCACTGTCAAGCTCCAGCTCTTTTAACAGAGCCTGGACTCGAAGAAACTATTCTATAATTGTGAAGCATAGATCGAAACATACTACTTAGTCAATATTGAGTTAAGTGATGCTACTAATTTGCTAGGTCTGTTCATTTTTGATTTAGTTCTGCAGGGCTACCTTCCTCCAATGGTCAGGTGACATGGAGCTGACTGTTGAACGAAATTGAGTGGCAGCCTTCACATACCAATCAAGTATTCATTCATATTAAAGCCAAGGCCGAGCAGGATCAGCCACCTGCACCTCAATGTGAAGTGTTTGGTAGATTACAATCTGTGTGCACAGTGTCACATGTTTCGAAGTAGAAGAAATCATCATGAAAATGAAACGAATGAAACTATAATGTGCACTACGGAATGGGATAAATGTGCTTTGGTAGTTTAGTTGTTGCTTTTGAGGCATGCTTGGGCTGGAATTATACATCCATAATTAGTCACTGCTTGTCAAATGTGGCTTCATACAAATCCAAGAACGTCATTCTGGACTGCATTGCAGATCTCAGTTGTGCCTTAACTTCAATCAAATGCCAGGCAAAAACTGGCTGGGAAAGTTGCATTTGAGCCATGAATACCCGTGCTGTATCTCAGTATCCCACACCCAGGGACGCGGAGCTCAGGTGGGCCTGAACATCAATGCTACACTGGAAAATGCTGCAGCTTTGCCACAAATAAGTGAGTCTGTGTCTCATAATCTGCATCAGGCAACCAATATGGTGTAGACTCTCTTTATTGACAAATGGAATTGCCAAAAATGCTGTGCTGGATCTGTCATTATAATACACCCAGGATTCTCCGGTGCACCACAACTTCGAACATAGCCAACAAATGTTAAGGATTTGCCTCCAATAAGTGAGCCAGCATCTCATATTCTGACACAGGTAATCCATATCACTTAGCCTATCATTACATCAGCAAAATGTATTTTAGTCACTGGGAGCCTCCAGGAGTGTCTGAGAGGATGTGGAGTGTAAACAAAGAAGTGTCAATTTCAGGAGAGCATCAGACCCTACAAGGGGATTCCGGCTGGCCTTTGGAGTAACTGAGATCCCCGATGATTGTTACTGGAGTAGCATGGGGGTGATTGTGATAAGTTTGGGCTCACCTCTGAGCGCCGGAGAGATCTTTGGGTGCACCTGGGAGCACCTGGGAGCGCCTGCGACAAGTCTGGGAGTGCGAAGGAGAAGTCTGAGTGTCCCAATGACAGGCCTGGGAGCACCTCCAATCGCAGTAGAACAGTCTGGGAAAAACAACATCTTCTTCTTTGGGAATGCTGCAGGTGCACCTGGAAATCATAGCTACTACTTATCATTCAACAATTGTTAAAACTCATGTATTCAGTTTCTATTCTCATCTATGTATCTATATATCAATGTATCTATGTATCTATATAGCTACCCATCTACACACGGTAAATCTGGACTGGCTGCAGGCAGTGCTTGAGAGAAATTCAAGTTGCACCTGAAAATGATGATCGGTTGAGCTCAGAGATACACTCTGAGACCGTGATCCAGCGAGTTTGGACATGCACTTGGCGGCGGTAATCAACCGGAATTGGAGATTCACTTGAAGGCCTTGATCGAGTGGCCTTAGAGATGCACTCCGAGATCATAATCCAGTGAGTTCGGAAATGCACTTGGAGGCCATGCTCGTGCGAACTGGCAGGCCGTAATCAAGCTAGTTTGGAGATACACATGGAGGCTGTGATTGAGCAAGTTTGGAGATGCACTTGGAGGCTGTGATTGAGCGAGTTTGGAGATATGCACATGGGGGCCATGATTTTGCTAACTTGGAGGACGTAATCGAGCCAGTTTGGAGATGAACTTGGAAGCAATGATCATGCGAACTTGGAGGCTGGAATAGAGCGAGTTTGGAGGTACACTTGGAGTCAGTGATCAAGTGAGTTTGGAGATGCACTTGGAAGCCCTGATCAAGCGTGATTGGACGAGTTGTTGCAGGCAGTCGATGGATGGCGTGCCGGGTGCTTAGAGTCTATTCATCAGTTAGTAAACTCACAACTGTGCGAATGTGACAATGTGACTTTACCTTTGAGCTCTCATGCAGAGCTGGCTGATGGAGGTCGATCAGCTAGGGAGGTACACCGGATGCTGAAGCTACATTGAGGGGTCAACTCCTAATCATGAGAATCAATGGAAGACAAGCAATCTTGCGTGGATGCTGTACTCGGTGTATGCTGTACTCGGTGTGTGCTGTACTCGGTGTATGCTGTACTCGGTGTATGCTGTACTTGGTGTATGCTGTACTCGGTGTATGCTGTACTCACTGTATGCTGTACTCGGTGTATGCTGTACTCGGTGTATGCTGTAGTCGGCATCAACTCTCACGATCATGGAATGCAGAGACCGAGAGGGATGACTTAACTTGCTGTTCTGAGATGATGGTTGGGTTGTGGACAAGAAAGAGAGACATGGAGGATGATGATGAGAATGATGTGCTGGATACAAGCGGATATGAGATATCAGGGGCAACACTTGCCAGAATGGGTCGGGAAGACCTCGTATCGGGGTGATTACACACCGGCCCGTGACTCACACCTTCTGCATCCACCATGGTGAATTGACTTGTACACGAATGTCTCCTAAGTCCCAGTTTCACTTGATGATTTCCCCCGTCTCCTATGATCTCGCTCTTTCGCGTCCTAAACTCTACCATTACCTAAGAACGCGAAGTTAAGTCATCCCTCTCTATCTCTGCATGCATTGATCAAGAGTTTACACGGAGTACAGCATTCACCGAGTACAAGCATACACCGAGTACAGCATACAGTGAGTAACGCATCCACCGAGTACAGCATACACCGAGTACTGCATACCCCACGTATGCTGCATCATCCCGAGATGGACTATCTCCCGCTCCCTGCCAGTCTCGCATCTCTCGGGAGAACATCATGTACCCAATTCTCTACATTCCCCCAATTACTAGTCAACCAATGAATAGAGTCTCAGCTCCCGTCTTGCCTCCATCCCAAACTACAGCCTCCAGTTTGACCCCCTCCAAGTCCTCCTCCATTCTCGCTAGAACATGGCCTCCAAGTGCATCTCCACACTCGCTCAATCACAGGCTCCAAGTTTGCACTCTCATGGCCTCCAAGTGCATATCTCCAAACTTGCTCCATCACAGCCTCCAAGTGGATATCTCAAGACTCGCTCCATCATGGCGTCCCAGTGCATCTGGAAACTCGCTCGATTACCGCCCCCAAGTTTGCATGATTGCGATCTCCAAGTTCTTATCCCAGAACTCACACAATTACATCCTCCAAGTTCACACAATCACCGTCTCCAAGTGCATCCCCAAACTTGCTCGATCACAGCCTTCAGGTGTATCTCCAACTTCCGTTGATTACGGCCTCCAAGTTTGCATGATCATAAGGTCGGAGTCCATCGCTAAGTTTGCTCGATCACGGCGTGGTGAAACAGCGGAGTCAGAAGGCATACTGTACATCAGCAACACCCCGCCACACATCGCATATCATCCGAAGTGCTTTTTTGAGGAAGAGCCATTCTGGCTCGAGGGGTATAGAAAGAGTGTGCGAGGATATGAAAGGATACCCGGCCATGATGACCCACACTAATGGTGTGGATCTATGAACGCTTGGCAAATGTGCGTGACGAACCACACATGTTCTGCGGATCAATGGAAGTTCCGCAAGAGTGCGAGAGACCCACAGCCGGGATTGAATGAGTGTGTATTTCGTATAATGCGGTGATGTCTGTCTACCCCTGTGTCTCCTAGCTATATACTCTCTGTCGCTGAGTCCCTCTCTGTTATCCCTGTATCGCCATATGTCAATATAGAGAGAGACTTCGATAATATAATGCCATATCATGATGTAGTGCAATTTGTGACGGTAACTAAATCGAATATGATAATTGAAATGCCATGTTGTTGTGGAACCCTAAGATCTACTGCTGTTGTTGTTGTTGTTTATTCATACTGTGTTCACTCTTACTTGAGTATGACAGGACCTAACTACTCCCTCTGCCTCCGGGCGAGCCGGCCAGATGGCAGAGCTCCCCCCCGGCTTCACTTCATCCCCACCGACAATCGAATGTTGAATCATATACCGAACAGAGCAGAAATGGAAGAAGAAAAGAATGGATATGGACCCCACCACCACTGCTGCCCTGAACCACTGCTGTGGGAATATGGCACCAAGTCTCCCACAGAGCTTGAGCAGAAGTCTCAGCTGCTCAAGAAGTCTCCAGCAGACCTGCGCTGAGGTCTCAGCTGCTCTCGAAGTCTCCGGCAGACCTGTGCAGAGCTCTCCGGAGCTGCAACATTTGACAATTCTAATGGTCAATCTCGTAGCATCCTGAATGCACCTCCATAACTGCAGGTGCTTTGAGGAGCACCTAAGAATGCTCTTGCAGAGTCTGAGAGCACATTGCAAAGCTCCTGTTAGCAAAGAAAAATTACGCCCAGGCGGATTGGCTCCGTCAGAGTGGACGCAGTCCATCAACGCCATCAGAGACATCCTGGTGGCAGCGTACTCAGTGCCCAGTGCTAATATAATGCGTCGCGTTGCATATCACCCTCCCATCGTGGTTACTCCGTTTCTTCTCGCTTTATTGGGCTCCAATTTTAAATGAACACTCTGGCATTGTGGCTAACTGTGACCATTGGTCGGAATGGGTTCATCAGGTACCCGCTTGCATCGGGATTGCAATGCGATGGGTGCCGCTGTAAAAACCTCTCCTCGCGTCCCTTCTACCCGCGCGCAAAATGCAATTCTCTCTTTACTAATTTTACGCAGCATTCATTACTGTGGCTATTGACAATCCATCGCTCGTTCCTTCCATCTCCTGTCGTACTACTATCTGCCATGACTGAAATTGCATGCACTCAGCCGACGATGTGATCCACAGTGAAAAGTTGCAAAGCGACAGCAGCCGGTGCGTTTCTCCTTTGTACAAAATTCGAGACGGTATCCAAGTTACCCGAGTTTTCAGGTAGTGTGGTAAGCGCCAGGGCTAACCAGTACTCAACCAGAGCTCCATCCTCGCTCAGGAGCTTGATTTTGAATTGTTGTTGCAGTTGCCATGGGAGACCACCATTCAGCGCACCATCACACCTCCCTGGGTGTTGCTCTACCCAAACCCAGTGGTTCTGTTGGTCCCCTCCGCGCCAGCTCTGGCTTCCGGTGCATTGACACATCTGGGATCTGAGTTCACCTTGTAAACCCTCAACCTGAACCTTAATACTATGGGAAATAAAGAGCTCCATTGGGTGCAATTGTTCGTACAATATATACATCTTGTTATGACTCATATGCTTGCTAAACTCGTGTATGCTGTTGTATATTGTCACACAGTGCGTTACGTCTTGTGTATTGTCCAGTAATGCTCGGAAGTGTTTGATTATAGCCTCAGGATTCATTCCATCCCGGCGGGTTTGGCGTCCCATGCATTCGGGCTTCGCATATGACTGGGAGCTCAGGGGGGCAGCCAGATAAGCGCGGGAAAGAATGGCTTTGCAGGTGGCAGCGCTGTTCTCTCGATGCTGAGCAAGGGCTTGGAGATTGAGATATCTGATTTTGACGGAGAGAATGCGACGCTGGAAGATGATTACTTGTGGCAGGTATTGGAGATTGTGTTTGGAGGCGTTCCAACCGTCCATTAGGTTGGTTTTATGTGCTTGATCATGCGTCTCGGCAGAATACCGTTGCAAGGCTCCGTATTGAAGAATCTGTGTGACCCAGTGCGGCATCAAGTGGATCTTTGGCAAGTTGAAGTCGGCATCTAACTGCGTGAAAACATCTATCTCATGGCTGATACAATCCCGCCAGGCATTCGTTTCGCACCGCGTCCTGGACGGTGTCCAAGTTGCAGAATTTGATTCCTCGTCTACCTTTCGCTTCTTCAGGAGTTCCGTTCTCAGGGCATAGGCATTGGCTTTCACCTATTTGCTGGCTCGCCCAAGTAAGAAAACATCTTTGAAGGTGTGGAAACAACGCAAGGCATCTTCCATGTAGCTCAATGTTGCATTGACGTGAGATTCATATTGAGCATACATATAGAATTCCAACATTGCCTGCATGCACTCAAGTGTGCGATTGAAAATGGGATGCTGAGCTGGGCTTCCTCCTGATAGATGCTGTGTTACAACTTCAAGCAGGTACTGGCTCATTTCCTTCATCTCCTTCCCATTCCATTGACAAACCTCCTCATATGACTTAGTTTTTGGTGTGAGGTTGTGGTAAGCAGGCGTGGATAACCATATGGCATTGTACTTGTTGAGCCGTTCTTGCCTCTTCATAAAGTGAAAAATCCACCTCTGGAGGTGGTGAAGCATGCCGATCTGCTTTATATGGAGGAGGTCGAGCTTTGGGAGGTCACTCACGATACAGAGAATGTGTCGAAACATGTTAAATCCTCGGTGAAAATGGCGCGACAAGAGTTCGACATTGGCTGCCTTGGTGTTGTCATCGTTGAGCATTTGATATTGGTTTTGATCCTGCCGGGGGTGTTGCCTGTCAGGAGGGACATAATCTCCAAGTTCTGTCTTTGGACACTCCGACCAAAAACAGACATGCCGCTTACGATGATGTAGGTCGCTCTACTCAGGGCGATCTGCAAGCCATGCTGCCAAAACCGCATTGCAACACCTGAAGTTGCCATCTGCACAGAGAACGTTGTAATACCCGCTCTTGGGTCTGGGATTTTGTCTAAAGTTCAGAGGCCAGAGTACCCGCCGGAGTACTGCGTTCAGCACCTCTTGGTGTGTTTGCCCTTGCTCATCCAGCTGCTTCTGATTAATATTGCGGTTCTTGGTCGGAACCGGCAGGAGAGCAACGATCACAACGCTCTGTGTTAAGAGCATCTGGCGCATCTTCGAAGATAGATTGCCCGTTGTCATGTATACAGGCCACCGAATCTTTTCGCCAGCAAAATTTGAGAGTTGAGTTCCATCAAACATAAAGATCAAGGGAACCAGTGTATCCCCCACTCTGGGCGTTGACTCAATGTTGGTTAGCATGTCGTCACCCTCGGATTTCTCTCCTTACCTTCGTCGCCCACCGCCTGACTGTAGTCTGGAATTCGAGATCGTTGCGTTTAGGTGGCGTATCGCTGTTAAAGCAATGCTGAGGGGCCTAAATCAGATGCTTGGCATAGGCTGGCTGCCGTCTCAACCATGGCCTGCGTTGATGATGTATCGACTCCAGTATTTGATAAGGCGTTGCTGATTGTGATTCCATCTTATATCCTGGAGAGTGTGCGGTGCACTCTCCCCGAGAGCCTGATCATATGGCACGCTAGCTACGACCTTCTGGACGACATCACTGTTTTTGAATCTTCGGAAACACTCAGCGGTGTGTTCTTCCTGCAGCACATTGTCATAGTATGTAGTCATGCCCTACTTCTTGATCCCACACAGGATATATTTGAATTCTCCACAAGTCGCTGATGGGTAGTTGGGAGTGTCTTGTTGGTTTGACTCAAGCCAACCCTGAGCGTCGCATTCCCATGGCTCAGCATTGTAATCGCTGAGGAGAGCACCTGCGCCTGGGTAGGTTTCCGTCCGCGGCTGAGGAGGTGGCGGTGGTTGATTATCCGAGTCTGCGATGTTTTCAAGGTGTTTGAGGTCGGGGAATCCGTGCAAGTCATCGACTGAATCTTTGTTAGCGTCGAATGGACAACGCTGAGTGGGTTCAACGAGTCAGGGCGCGCTGCGACCATTCAGATTCTTCAGGCGTGCACTTTGACGGTGTTCACGATGGTGTAATTTGATATGTTTAAGTCGCCAGCTGTCTGAGGTGAACGTCTTTCAGCATGAAAATTCAGGGTAATCAAAAAGGGTCTTCACTGGCATTCTCGACGACACGCGAGGTATGGAGTATCCACTGTAGACAGGCACAAAAGTCGGTGCTGGGCCTAAGCATTCTGGTGTGAGTATAAGCTCAGCTAACTTGAGAGATTGATTGGGCCTCAACACCATCACAAGAAGGTTCCTTACACGCCAGGAGTTGCCAAAACACAGCGTGGGCTATCTCACCTAATACTATGAATAAAATAAACAATAAACCCTGAGCGATCCAACAACCTCGCGACCCATGTTATAATGAATTTCCGAGATATACTGATTAGAACAGAGGAAACGAACAAGCCCACAACCCCCAACCCAAACGAACCGGAAGGCAAAAAACTCTAAGTGAATAAGACATCTCCATGTGTGCCTTGATCTGTGCCTGTGGCAAGTGTTAGCCACGGTTCCTGGTTACCCCGCTGCGTTCCGGGTTTGGAACCGGACCGGATGGTTCAGTCCGAGTTGTTACCCGGAAACCAAGGGCACCCACCGGGATCGGGGATGCTTTCGAACTGGACCGCGGTTCCATTTTACGGTTCCTACAGCCTTGGCTCCGATGAAGTATTTGAGTTTTGATTGTATCATGACATGGTCAATACCTAAATTGTTCAGCTGTAGCCGCTCATTCAGCTCCTGCATTCAAATTTGCAATCCGACTGATATTCGTTGAATGGTTGGAATATCATGACTGAATTTAAGCGAAATCAGCGGGTTTTCGATTGCGACTGAATGAATACTTGTCAGATTGCAAATCCGAAAGCCGGGGGCCAAAGTGCGACTGAAACAGCACAATCTACGTATTGATCATGTTGTGATACGATCAGAACTCAAATACTTAATTAGAGAAGGAAATGTTGACTTTTGAGGTGCGGGTTTTGTGTGGAAACCGGTTGCAATGGTTCGGTTCCAGGTAGGAACCGGACCAGGAACCGACCCGGCAATTTGGACCCATTGCTAACACTACCTGTGATGAATAGATTACAGCACAGGAAACTCACAATACAAGAACCCAATGCTAACCTGAACGCACGCCAGCTCTGCAACGCAAGGCCTGGTTCACTCCTCGCCTACCTAGACATCTGCGCACGTCTCAGGGAATGGTACATTGGGGAGAGCGACATGGGGGAGAGGAAAAATGGGGAGACTGTCACCACCTGCCGATTCGCCGAGTAGCTGCTGATCCACATCGACATCTGATGTGTCTCCGGCTGCCTCAGCTCCTCGCCGAGTTGGCGCCGCTGGGCATGGTTTGTGCGGCATCACACGCCTCAAAAACTCTAGCCCACTGGGGGGATGAGTCACAGGAGTTCATGGTCATCAGCAAACCTCCGGGGTTTGTGGCCGTGGGGCGGGCGCCAGATGTTGTGGGCATGGGGTTTGCTCGCGCATCTCCTGGCTTTGCTCAAGTAGCACGGTTGGCTGAGCGCCTACCATGGTATCCACATTGTCAGCCGATGTATTTACCATCTCTCTGTGGCCAATCGTCTGAGGTTCTTTGCCATCTTCCTCATCCTCATCCTCATGCTCATCCTCATTCTCATCCTCATCCTGCTGTTCCTCGTCACCCTCCTTCTCTTCAGCTTCCTCCTCTTCATTGTCAGTGTCCCTTTCCATATCCATATTGCCATCTAGATCAACCTCATCTGGTGCATCCGCATCATCTTCCATGTGCATATCCGCATCAGAATGATGTTCTGAGTCATACTCGCCATCCAACACCATGGTAGAGTTGGTATCATCATCTGAGGACATTGACACGGCGGGTGATGCTTCCGGCTCTAAATATACCCGCACCAGTTAGCTCTCAGTGTCCTATTCCACTTGCTCCCTGTAGCCGTTCCACCGCTCGGCGAGATTTCTCCCCCTACCGATTGTGTAACAATAGCTTTCCCTTTCCCGTTCCCGTTCCCGTTCCCCTTCCTGTTCCCCTGCCATCCCTTCGTTTCCTTCCCCTTCCTCTTCCCGTCGTCAGTCACTTTCTGGTTCCCCTTCCCACCCTTCGCTCCTGTTCTTCTCCCAGTTCGTATCTCACCACCCTGCGTGTCCTCATCACCCTCACCTTTAGCATGGTGATTGCGATCGCCAGGACTGCTCCTTCCACCGCACGGTGCTCCGAGATACGCCCAGTTCTCATCATCATCGTCGTCATCGATTATCTCATCCCAATTCAGCAGTCCAACACCCAGGAAGTCGCCTGGCTTGTACTGCCAGCAGCTTGGGGCTCAATCGTTGCCCTTAGATCATTGCTCCCATACCAAAGGAAACGCTCGGCGATGCGTTAAACCTTCCCCGAGGTGGTTGTCAGCACATTGGAGCGATCGACTTGATCCTCAAAGGCACAGGGGTTGTCCCACATCCATTTGTTCATTACGTCGCGGGTTTTGTCAAACATTTGCCCCGGATATGAGCGGAGGTCAGCCCACCACTCCCAAAGAGGCGAAGTCCTGCTCCTGCGGTGCAGACACATCAGCTGGAATTATGAAAAGTGGTGAGTCGTGACTGGATCAAGAAAGAAAATACCATGAAAGAGGTCCCATGCCCTCTCGTCCTTGCAGGCACAAATACTGTATATCCGGACAAGTCCACGGACGTGTTCCGAGATGAATCCGTTCATATGGTTTCGATCCAAGGACAGGGGTCGATTCATAAGCGATGTCGGCATCTTTGCCCCAGCCCTCCCCCTTCCATTGCGTCTGCCCTTTGGTGGCATCGCTGTGAGCTGAAAATGAATCTACATCTGGAGCGTTCGGATTATGATACAGTTGCACGTAGCGGAAGGAAGCCCAGATGGCAAGTACAAAGTCCGGTAGGTCATCGGGTGTGCATTGGAACGAGAGGCGTTGTCTTGTGCAAGTTGTGTGATGTCGAGATAGTTCAGGATGCTGGTGGTGTGTATAATGCGGGAGGAAAAGAGAAAGGAGGTGTAGGCGGGACGAAGGGATATATATACTCTAATTCTGGCGATTTCTTGGTTCATCTTGAGAGATATGATATTGTTGATTCATATCCTGCGTTTTGTTGGTTAACGAACACAAAACGGCCCAGCGTTCATCATGCACAACCACCAGGCACCTTATGAACGACAAGCCTTGAGACGAGATCTAGTACTCCCGGTGAGGACAGTTCACGACGCCAGGCATTGCTTTTGCATCACACACCACTGTGACCGCTCTGACCTCGTGCATCCCGGAGCAAACAGAGTAGTTCCCAGGTTGTCCCAACTGTACAACCAGCCAACACGGCAACCAACATACCTAGCGGTGGAAAATACACACGCAACTGATGTCATACCATAGAGAACACGTCATTATTCGGTTTGCGATGTGTTTACCTCTGCCAACGGGGGATTACCACTGGGAAGCTGAAGATATACACAATCGATGGGTTGAAGTATTTTGCCAGGACTGAGTGCAATACTATGATAATCGCGCCAAGAAGGCATAAACACCCTTCAAGCAGTGCAAATAGACCTTCAGACATTTCTGGAACAGTGCATACCAATGCTGAGTTCAATCTGAGTTTAATCTGATGGCAGATAACCCCATGAGTGGATGCTGTTGAAGGGATCTTGTCCCCGAGTATCTTCACGGACGATAGTGATGTAGTGTCTAGCGGGGTGTACACTTGGCCTCGATTTTTATATGGAATCGCTCCCTGGTCGCTGAAATGCAAGCCGACCTCGTCTGCCATTGCATACCCATGCAGAGGGAATGATTGCTACATTCTTAACGTCGAAATTCTATATCGGACTATTACATCCCAAAGCCCTCACCCTGACACGACTCCAGTCGTACGAATTGTTCTGAAACAACAACGATGTTGGCCTTTGGGGAATTCTCAGCCTCCCCCTGCTAAGAGACGCGTTTCCGCACCGGCTGGCGAGAGGGATACCTCTCAAGGTGGGCGTTCTGTAGCCTCTACAATCCATGGTCAGAACTCCAACCCCTCATCTTCGCTGAACAATTCTGGCTTGGCAGATATCACTCAATGCGTGACCTCCACCCCGCCCACTACACAGTGAAGGTCAATAAATATTCCAACCGCTATGCCAGATACAAGCAGTCGCAGTACACCACCACCCGGAGGAACCTCACAGGCAGAATCAACCCGTTGCGTTGTATTCAGCCTCGCATCCGGCATTTCTAGCACTACCATTCCTCCCAGCAATCTCGAAAACCTGCCAACCCCCATCGCCAATCCAGAAGCCTGTGCGATCATTACAAATCCAATGCAAACGTGAGCTACAGATCGGAATCAGAGACAGAGGCAGTGGCAACATCAGCAAAATGTAAACCGGTTTGGAAGTCATAACTGAACAACTCAGCAACTCTGAACAGCCACACTGATCCTTCCAGATCCTCCCAGATGCTCCCAAATGCTCCGAGACTACTTCACCGGTGCTCCTCAAAGCTCCGGAAGTTGTGGAACTGAATCCAAGAATATTCTGAACAGTGTATAGTTGTCTTCGAAATGCTTCCAAATCAAACTATTAGGATGCGCAGATTTCAGAGCTATTCGGAGTATTGGCCACGTCTCCGAGAGTACTGCGGTGCACCTTGAACCTGGCGCCACACTCTCCAGGAGTGATTGTTATAATTTTTATATCAAATAGTACACTGCAATTACCTATCTTCTGCACACCTTGATTCAGGCATTGTAACTTTAATACACAGTCCAGTAGGTATCTAAATCCACATGATTATATACAAGCCATACGCTATTGATTCTATCTGATGCAGCAATATTCTCTCGCACCAAATGTGCAGGTCCAACAATTGCTCCGACAGGTACAATATGCATCATATCAGTCTGTTTGACAATCTGGATGAACCCGTCAACACAATCAGCCCAACCAAGTGGATCATCGTACTTTGTTGGAATCACCACCGCATATTCTTGTGGTTGAGGACGTAATATCCATTGTAGAGTCATCTTGCACCTCTTAGAGAAGGTCAATATCGTTTTTCTGGCAGGCAGGTGCTCTTGCTATTGGATGATCTGAATCGGTGGAGTCCAGCTGAACTATGATACAGGAAAGGTAGGAACGTCGCCTTGGAAGATGTTATTGAGGTCACTGTGCATATATTGGACCCAGATGTCATGATATCAAGGGATGATCCCTTGGTTGGCATCGGTATATTCTACCTTGCAATCACTTGCCAGACGCTTAACAGATGCAGGGCCGTGAAATGGTTGACTGTAGTACAGCAGCCCATTCTGAAGTTCACTAGATATACTGTCTATGAGTACATTCTGATCATATCAGAGCACCAGTCCACTAACTTGATGTCACCAGTCGTGTTCAATTGGTGTATGGCATAGCAGTCCAAAGTTGGGAATTCCGAAATCTACTGATGCATCTCTGAGTGAGGTTAATTTGTTACTTCTGCACACTCCGCGGACATGAGTTTCTCTGAAATGCTGTCCCCGTTGTGATACGGGGCGGAAAGATGGTTCTTCCAGACAATGGCGGAGGCGTGAATGATGGGCTCTGCCCGTAGTTTGCCGTTCATCGGCAGCTGATAGTAGGTTGAAAACTTTTTCAGAGTCAATGTCGTGCCAGCCTTGAAGGGCAAGATACGACAGTGTCTCCTCCACATAGTCAGGACCGGTACACCAGTCATTGTGCTTGAGCCTCTGTTGAATGTAACTGGCTTTGTGGGTAGATCAATATGCCTCTTTCACATTGCCGACATGTCGCCGTTCAGAAATATCAGTGGTGACATTGTCGCCACAACCCATTTGCCAAATCGACTCTGTTATATGGCTCACACGATGCATCTTTGGATATCTGAAATGTATTACATGCTGTTCGATGGTTATCTGGAGCTCCTGAATGCCAATTCCCTGCCACCAAGCTTCGAACTCGACCAAGCGGATGGAGGATTCCTGCGCGAACAGCATCTGGTCTTTTGAATCGTTACCATACATCTCTCTCTAGCTGATTCACAATTCGGTCCTGATCAGTGATACTCCAGGTGGTGACTTTAATCTCAGCCTAGGATGGACAGACTTGACATTGCACACGCTTGTGGGTGGTCATGTTGACCACCCCGTGAGCCTCTTCTTCGCTAGCAGTCCTCATTTGAGTAAGATTTTCGGCATATATGCCTCTGGGACCGGTTGCCTTTGGCCCGACATCCTGCAATTGATGTCGCTCATGACGTAGGAATAACTAATTGAAAAGCTTGAGTTTAGCGGGTGTCACCAGATGGATTTTGCGCTTCAATCGCTTGATTCGCCTCTGCCGATCAGCATCTGACCATATGGTCGCCACTTGTTGGTCTCTATTCAGGCGCACCTAAAATTGTCTTCGTTTGGATGTAGTAACCTTTTCAGCCCCGTTCACCTGAACCTCCAGTGCAGGACGGATTTTTGGAATCCTGATTTATCGTAACTGATGGGATTCTCGTGCCAATAGTTCATCCGCTTTGGCCTTCACAGACTTTAACATTTCCTGATCTCGAAAGGCACCCTGCTTGTCATTTAATCGCTTCAGTGCATCAGCTAGTGCTGTCAGGGATAGCTCAGAGTGATTTTGTTTGCTGACAAGTTATGAGAATTCACATAATGCCCACACTGCTCCCATCACCATGTCATCAGTGGTTGTTTCCACCACAGTTTTGCCGGCATCCTGGGAGAAGTCAAGATTTCGAGCGCTATTCACTGCCAGTGTTCTGATCATGCACCGGATTTCGTTTCACTGCCAGGAGCCGCTTGTCATCGAATCGAATGGTTTAGAGAACCGCTGGAGGCCTGGATATCATGGTACTGATGCGAATCAATTGTCAAATTGATCCTTGTCATGTCTAGCTTTCAGGTATTTGTGCAGCCAGTACAATAAGTCTTTAACCAAAGCCAGGAGCAGCTGATGCAATTCATCAGGCTGCCCAAGGCGATAGACATTGCAGAGAGGGTATTGCCTGACCTGGTTGCAGATTGGATAAACACCACGAGTGTGCAGAACATCAATATTAGTGTCGTCCAGAAGCTCCAAGTAAACATGCTGATCTCTTGGGTTATCAAGTGGTCAAAAAGTTGAATACCCCATCAGCGCACCTTTAGGAATCTTGCAAATCGGGCATGACCCTTATGAGAATTGAGCAACTATTACTTTATCTGCATAATCCCCGACCCAGGCAGCCAAAAGAGGATAACATTGTCTCTGGAATCCCGCAGCACAATCCCATTTCAAGCCAGGGCCAGTGATGTCAAGATTCCGGAGTGGCGACTGGACTGTTCAAACCGCCGAATCCCATGCTTTGTCTGTGTTTGTGGCACCATTCAGGGGATAGGGGATCAGCACAACAAGAATCCAGGGGTGTGATTGAGGTGTGCGGCAGATATCATTAGGAATATTACCGATGGTGACATACAGCGGCCAGGCATGCTGGTCGCCCGAAGAATTCGTCAAGTGGGTCTTGCCAGATGCACAAATGACTGGCACAATTGTCGCCCGAGCAGGAAGCTGACCTAGCATATCCCACCATCAATCAACTTTGTACATCTCACTGGATATTCGGTGACTTTCCGAGTATGCAAGTCACACCGGTCCACAATCAAGGTCCGCCTGAAATGGGTGATGTGCCAAAAGGAAATGTACTCAGTAGAAAATATCCTTGAAGTATAATGTTCTGAAGATGTGCGACTGATCTTCAATCCAACTATCATTGCCCAACCCGAAATTGAGTCTGGAGAGGAACTTTCGTAGAGCACCTGCTGATTGATAAGATTCGATGTTGCAGTTGTCCAGCCCATGCCTTAGATGTTGATCTATCCACGTTTTCGATAGCTGGCTAAATGACTGAGCCTGTTGAATGTTGGGTGCTGAGTGGAATGGATGCCATGGATTCGATTGTTCTGAGTTCTTGCGATGCTTGTTGTAAAATCCAGTTGCTATGCCATATGCTTTCCCCGCCACATTTTCCACTCCAACTACCTGCCTATGAGCCCTCGTCTGTGTTTCATCAGGGGTTCAAGTCAGATCAGGCTTCTGGGGGTCTATAGTCTCTCTGTCAGGAGTATCTTCAGGTGGTGGTTCACCAGGTACATTGTCTATGGGTAGATGAATTAGTCGACCACGCTCATCGATGGCTATTCAGGTACACCGACTGATATCAAACCATGATGGCTCGGGTCGATCCCAGCCTGCAGGTGGTGCTATCCCATCAGGTCATAGCCCTTCATTCATGGATATTGGGTGATAATGTTGATAGTGAGCCTCGAGTCGGTTCTCGTCGAATAATTTCCTTTTTCAGATAAAGCATTTGACATGCTTCCGGCAAGTGTTGACCATATTGGAGAAATGGTCACTGAACGCATATTCGGATGAATCTCGATGATGCTTCAGGGTGTGACATAGAGCCTCAGCGATATTGGTTTGAAAGCGAGCTGACTCAGGTCAGCATAACACATTCACAGCTGCATCGCACCCCGCCAAATGTGGGGGGGAGGTTTCTTCTATCATCACTGCAATCACCACAATGAGGCCTTATACTTCATCATTGGAGCATTGTGAGTTATACTACCTACGCTCGAGCGTCCGAGCAGCTGATAATGATGGTAGATCGTCATAATACAATGAATAGGTGACTTTCCTAGCTAGCTGGATGTCCGGGCATTGATCATGGAGACCTGATAAGGCTGGTAGGATGTGTGCTTCAGTCATGATCCTTGACTGGAGCGTGGATCATGAGGAGAACTACGATGTATAGGCAAGGAAGCTCAATTGGGACCAATCACTGTTGCTGCTCGACTCACAGGCCATCTATTGAATGAGGTTGCAAGGGTGTACACGCACAACATATGTGTAATATCCCTTGCCGTGCTAACCTTTATACTGGATATAGTTCTTGTTGGGTTCCTGGAGATCTCAAATCGTATCCAGTCTATGACCCGTAAAGTCATGGAAGCGTACGAAGGTGATCACCTATCCCCTAACCTAGTATATGAATTCAAGCATATAACAAAGAAAGGCAGGATGTGTGTGATTATGCTTTCTTTTCTCAAGGCCAAGGGTTGGGTTCATGGAGCAAAGGTGTAGTGAAACACCACAGTTTGTGACAACAGAATGGGATGTAAGAAGCCTTTCATTCCGCTGATGGTCACTGCTACCTGCACTATACTGAACCATACTCCGATTTATTCTATATCTCATTTCGCATCTATAGTAGTTTACCATGATCTTTGTTTAACAGAGCATGTCAAAGACACGATCTCCCCCGAAGACAGTGAATATGCCTCCACCTGGTGGCCTATGTGGGTCGCAACGACAATTCCGAATCGCCGGACAATAGTTCACAACATGCTACTCGCAAATACTTTCAATTTGGGAAACACACCAATCAGTATCATCCGCCGCAAGGGTACGGTTGCCCTCCTTCTAAGCAGCCATTTCCAGGTGCTCTGCAGTTGTATCACCAGTCTCCATTCAACGTGACACACAGTTCGCAACCTACCTGCAGCGCAAGCCCAGGATTTTCAAGTCATGGGCCACTGTGGGAAGGATATAACCTGCACCAACGTGGTTATGGTGGGTCTCAAATGTTCCCCCCAGCAAAGTTCCCAGAACGAGTGCCTTGATCTCCAGGTACACCGAGAGTGCCTCCAGGACCACCGGGAAATCATCCAGTCAATCGGCCAACATCTTCCAGCTCGACTCCTCCACCTCAACCTCCTTCAGGTGCCCCTGGGAAACACCCCTTCAGCCTCCCATTGAGGAGGTTCCAGCCACCAGTGGAACCGCAGACAACAGATATCCCAGGGATTGCGGACTCGCCCCCAGTGCCGGAGATGTCCTAGGACGAATATGATGCAGCTGATGAGAGCAACCATTCGTCGCACTTGGGCAGTGCACAAGGCGAATCCCCAATCCGCCTGAAGCAAACTAAATTCTCATTGAAGCAATTTGCCAAAAGGATGGGCCAGTCCAACTATAGTGCATTCAACAAGTGGAAGAAAGTATGAGTGGTGGGGTTACTCGGGAAGAAACATCGGTCCATTATCCGGGGGCAGAACCATTTCAAATAGGTTCGAGATGGTACCCTTCACTCGGAGACGGTGGTTGCAGATTTTTTGGCGACATTCAAGAACTGGCTGCCATTGGTCAATTTCGATAATGTGGAATGGATTCGCCAGCAGTGGGTTGAGATGTTTTTAAACCACTGTGCAAGCAACATTTGAGAGGCGAGGATAAAGGGTAGGCCTGGCCACAGGCAACCCGCAACGGATTTGGGAGAGCAGGTGGGCGAAAAGGCGACAAGTACCCTCACAGAGTTGCCAAATAGAACGTTCACGGTTATGATTTGCTGGGTGTCAAATGGCAAGGAGGTTGTTTCAGCCCCCAAACAACTCCAAGCCTCGTATACAGATATGACGCAGTGGGAGGAGTTGGTCGATTTCATCGACAAACACGGCGGGCCGAATGAGCCATACATATTCACATCAATGTTCAAGTGCACTGTAGAGTAGGATGAATAGGATGAATAGGATGAAGAGTATATGGGATTATATACACACGGGCAAATGATCAATGACCCCATATATTGCCAGATTTCATACAACTGTTGACTTTCAAATACTTTCAAGTTGAAACTTGGACATAATGTGAAGATATTTTTGGTAGAAATGATGAGAGCGACAGGGAAGGTGATTCCCAAGCACGTAATTAGACTGACAAAGGTAATCCACGCTAGCTGTGTTAAGGCTAGACCTGAGTAACTGTTAATCATTATACATAGACGTTGGATGGTTCTGAAGAGGGTGGAAGGGAGGGAGAAGACATCAGCAAAAAACATTTCCGTCCAGGCGGAATGGCTCCGTCAGAGTGGTCGTGCTCCATCAGAGCGGTCAGAGACACCCCGGAGGACGATGACTCCCCGCCAGGTGTCAATACAACACGTCACGTTGCATATCGCCCTCCGATCGCCGTTTCGCCATTTCTTCTCACTCTGTCGGTCTCCTATTTTCAACAAACACTCAGGCGCTGTGGCCAACTGTGACCATCCGTCGGAATGGGTTCATTGGGTTCACATTTGCATCGGTATTGCAATTGGTGACGCTGGGAAAATCTCTCCTTGTGTTCCCTCTACATGAAGCTCGAGGAGCGAAGGAAGGTGGGAAGATATGATACTACCCGGCCGGGAGGATCCACGAAATCTCGGACAGAGCGAGTGAGACCAAAAGTTGGGAAAGATAGAGTGTGAATTTTCATTGAATGATAAGAGGAGATGGAAATGAGATGATGTCTATCTACTCCGGGGTCTACCGAATATATACTCCCCATCACTCTGTTCACCTCCGTTACCCCTGTATCTCCGTACAACCGCCGTCGCTCCTTGAAGATGAACTTGATCCAGCATGTTCGGGATGCACTTGGAGACTGAGATCGAGTGAACTCAGAGATGCACTTGGAGGCCGGGATCGAGCGAGTTTGGAGATGCACTTGGAGACCGAGAGATCGAGTGAACTCAGAGATGCACTTGGAGGCCGTGATTGAGCGAGTTTGGAGATGCACTTGGAGACTGCGATCGAGTGAACTCAGAGATGGACTTGGAGGCCAGGATCGAGCGAGTTTGGAGATGCACTTGGAGGCCATGATCGTGCGAACTTGCAGGCCGTAATCGAGCGACTCTGGAGTTACACTTGGAGGCCGTGAGCAAGCGAGTTTGGAGATACACTTGGAGGCCGTGATCAAGCGAGTTTGGAGATGCACTTGCAGGCTATGATCGAGCGAGATTGGAGGAGTACTTGGAGGCGGCCGATTTGGAGGGAGGCGCGAAGGCAGCTGAGACTCTATTCATTGGTTAACTTGTAATTGTGGGAATGTAGAGAGTTGAGTACTCCGCCGAGAGATGAGAAACTGGCTGGGAGCGAGAGACTGTTGATCTTGGGATGATGCTATACTTGGTGTAAGCTGTACTCCGTGTTAACTTATGATTATGGCATGGAGAGATAGAGAGGGATGACTTAACTTTGTGTTCTTAGGTGATGGTAGAGTTGAGCACAAGAAAGAGAGAGATCAGAGGAGATGGGGGAAATCATCAGGAGAAACTGGGAATTGGAGAATTTCGTGTGCGAGTCAATTGACCATCGCCGATACGGCAGGTACGAGTCCTGATCCGTCGTGGAATAACACCGATACGAGGTCTTCCCAACACAATCAGGCAAGTTGTACCCCTGATTTCTCATAGCCGCTCGTATCCTCAATATCATTCTCATCTTCATCCCCCATCTCTCTCTTTCTCGTTGAGAACTCAACCATCATCGCAACAAAGTTAAGTCATCCCTCTCTATTTCTCCATGACATGATCATGAGTTGACACCGAGTACAGCATACACCGAGTACAGCATACACCGAGTACAGCATACAACGAGTACAACATACACCTACCATTGTCCATTGTCCCTTCATTCTCACGATTTCATAAGAGCCCATTCCCACGGTTTCGAGTTAACTAACCAATGAATAGAGTCTCAGTGCCTGGCGGGCCTCCCATCGACCGCCTCTATATCGACCACCTCCAAGTACTCCTCTAATCTCCGTCGATCATAGCCTGCTGCAAGTGCATCTCTATACTCACTCGATCACAGCTCGGAGTGCATCTCTGAGTTCACCCGATCTCGGCCTCCAAGTGCATGTCCAAACTCGCTCGATCACGGCCTCCCAGTGCATCTCTGAGTTCACTCAATCTCCGTCTCCAATTGCATCTCCAAACTCGCTCGATCACGGCCGCCCAGTGCGTCTCGGAGTTCACTCGATCTCAGCCTCCAAGTGCATCTCCAAACTCGCTCAATCACGGCCTCGGAGTGCATCTCTAAGTTCACTCAATCGTAGTCTCCAAGTGCATCTCCAAACTCGCTCAATCACAGCCTCCCAGTGCATCTCGAAGTTCTCTCAATCTCGGTCTCCAATTGCTTGTCCAAACTCGCTCGATCACGGCCACCAAGTACATCGTTAATGAACGATGGCGGGTGTACGGAGATACAGGGGTAACGGAGGTTGACTGAGCGACGTGGAGTACATATTCGTCGTCATCTTCAGGCGCACCTCGAATTGCTGACAATCACCCGCATGCTGCCAGTCCAGATATACCATGTGTACATAGTTAGCTATATAGATACATAGATACACAGATGAGAATACAAACTGAATGCATAAGTTTTGAAAATCGTTTAAAGATTAGTAGAGTTTTGAAAATGGTTGAATGATTAGTAGCTATGATTTAACATCTCCAGGTGTTGTGTAAATGGCTTCAGCAAAACTGCAGCCCCTGCGAAGAGTGTAACACACATGTCCTTCTGATGGACCATGAACGTCACCACAAAGTAAAGGAGTACGTATGCAACGCGACCTGTCGCCTGGACGTCGGGCAGCCTGTGATTCTCCGTCAGTGGGTACGAGGTTCCGTCAGAGCCATCAGAGCCGTCCGGAACACCCGGGTGTTTCTGATGGAAACTAGAGTTGTTGCTGATGGAGAAGGGAGAGGAGGATGGTGGGCATGAGAATGATGCTTGTATTAACGTAAGTTCTAATTGAAAGAATAGAATAGATTATATTCCATCCATGCGTATTTGTTCACATGGTTGCGTCTCTGTGAAATACCTAACATTGAGATGAAATTCAGAATGGCCGGAATATGAGCTTATCTGCCCAGCATACATCCGAGCAACTGAAAGAGATCATTCAGGACGAAAAGAACACCGACATATGTACAAGAGAGGTTCAGGAGCAAGTCGTGTATGGTGAGAAGGTCCTCGATCCAGAAAATACATGTTCAGTACTGAATATGGTTCTCAACACAAACAACAGTGAATTTGAACATGAGTGTCTTGATGAGGCAGTCAGGTTGATGAATGCGCATCCCATTCACGAATCGAGAGATGACCATGTTCCAGGCCACAACTATTCAATTCAAGGCCTGCCCGGAACTAAGATTCTGGCGCAACAGGTTTGAGTAATCTGGTTAATTGTCAGGACATGGGCTTGCGATGCTGATATGGCAGGAGCACTGGTGGTGGATGAAATGGGTCTTGGAATGACTTTCACCTCGGTTGCAGCGGCAATGCTTTGCAAATTGGTCACTGAGAAAGTTGTAATGGGTTTGCCACTGCCGATTTTATGGGGGAATACCATTGACAAGTGGGAGATTTTGGCGCGCAACAACTTTCCTGGCATTGTCAGCGAAGAACGAGAGTGGTATCCGCTCCAGAGATTGAATTCGGAGCCCCACCCCTTTTTGGATATCTAGTCAACACCACCCCACGGGCATCCAGCACTGATCTCAGCCCTTGAACCAATCCTTGTGGTAACAATGCCTGGAGGGGCTCAGACCTTCAAAAGTGTCAACGACAAGATGACCCATGGAACAGATTTCAAACTCCTCCACTTATTGCAAACTAAAAATGCAAATCTCACCCATGAGAATCTGAACACCATTATTGACGAGCCAGAAACCCGATGCAATATCCACCTTGTTTCATATGAAACCATATCATCCAGAGCGAAACCATCAAGCAATAGCCAACTCTCCTACTTTTCATGGAGTTTCGGGATTTTTGTAGAGTCCCATTGGTATAGGACTGAAAACAGTGTGGGCTGGCAAATTGCAATGAATGCAATAATTGGATTCAACCTTGAGGTCACCGCTACACCGGGATTCCATTCACTCTGTGACTGGTGTTATCAGACGATGTGGCTGTTTTCAGGTGCACCTGAGGATCCAGAGGATCATACTGTGATGCAAAAGCATGGTGCTGAGGCATTGTATTCTGCGGTGAAGTGATTGACACACGCTATCCAGACTGAAGACAAAGAAGCTCAACAGGATGCGGCGCACCAGATGATTCAGATTGCAAAGCGATGGACGATAGGGCGGTGGTCAGAATCAGAACCAGCCAATGTATAACCACTCGTCCAGATGCCTATGAGAATGCACACCTCATTGATCTCGAGTGGACTGAGGAAGTGCATGCACATCTGAAGATCGTGGTGCAGAGGTACACTTCGCGGGGTGCTTCACGAGCATGGAGGGTTCATAGCTGGCGGCTAGCATGTTTCTCGGCAGTGTTGGGAGTCACAGAGGATCGCAACGATGATTCTGGACAATGGCACGATGAATGGCCACTCGATACTTGTGTGGAACCTCCGATTTTCAGATGGCTGAGAGAGACATCATTGCCAATCCTTGTCAAGGAACCTGCAGTGTATCCCGAAGCTGACCAAGACGATGCATCAAGAGAGACGCTGTTTCCAGAACACAGACATGACAATTCACCGCCCTGTGCACCTCCCCCACAAAAGGCAGTGCTATGTTGTCCTCTTCCTGACCAAGTTTGTCATTTGAAGTGGTGGATAACAAAGTTTTTTGCGGATCATGTGGATATATTCCACATGTATGCCGAAATGGGCAATGATGAACACACAGAAATGCAGCTCAAATTCCAGGATTCACGAGATCCCTCTGTATTCATAACCACACCCAAAGTTGGCTGGACTGGCCTAAATCTTACAGCTGCAAATCATGCAGTGATAACTCAGAAATGTTGGGTATTGAATGAGCAGTGGCAGGCATTTGCACAAGTTGTCCGGCTAGGGCAAAACCGAGTACCACATACATGGTTACTGAATACAGGTCCTGGCGACGACAATGACCGCGCAGGTGATCTCCAGCAACACTCTGGAGTGGCACGAATGAGAGTTCTGCATGGCTTGCAGAGTGGACTGAACATCACGACGTTGATGATATTCTGGATTCTGGAGGATTGTGCGGAACATAAGAAGCTGCTGACAGAGAATGGGGACACGTTGCAATCTGATGAACCATTCATCTTAGTGTGTTAGACGCTTCATCAAGGTATGCCTCTTTAAACATTCACGCAACATACTCTCCTTAACTGATACAAATAGTCAAACAGGTCGTTTGTAAGGGACACTATACTTGATAGATGAATCTTCTCTCTCTTCAATGTTGAACTGAATCAAAGTTCTGATGTTGGAATTGTTGTATCTTGAATTGTAAATGGCAAGAGTGGGATTTCATTTGTGTTCTTGTATATTATTAATGACCATATGAGATAAAGTAAATTGATATGCAACATAAGAAGTTCCTGCAGCTGACCTATTGCCTGACAAACGGCATGAGTCGAATTGTGAGAATGATGCAGCAACAGGGCTTCAATCACTTGTCGGTTGCGATTTTGAGGTGAACCAGAAGCCTGGAGCCGTGTACGTATGTTGAATGAAACAGCAAAATTCATCGACTGTCAGGTTCACCGGAGTCTCTTTGGCAAATGTCATGAGATTCATTATGACAGATCGAGCACTGCATATCTGCCAATCACATTTCGCAATCAGACAGTCCAGGTGATATTCAAGTACTTATGTCTGAGTATGAGACACAGCTCGCTTATTTGGGGCAAAGCGGTAGCTTATGCATGCAGATGATCGAAGTTCAGGTGCACTCAAACTTCCACCATAGGCCCACAAATGCTGCGGCTATGCCACAAATATCCTGATACAGGTACCCAATATCGCTTAGAGTGTCTTTATGCCAAATAGGATGGGTCAATATGCAGTGATCGATTGGTCATAACGATATGTGCCCAGGACTCTCCGGTGCTCAGGAGAACCCCGGGCATTTCTTCTTGACTGATCAAGCACTGCATATTTGCCAATCTCATTTGTCAATTAAAACGGACTAGGCGATATTGAGTACCTGTGCCAGGATATTTGTGGCATAGCCACAGCACTTGCTGGCCTATGGTTGAAGTTCCAGTGCACTGGAGAATCCTGGGCATATTGTTGTGACAGATCCAGCACTGCATATTCGCCAATCCCATTTGGCAATCAAAACAGACTAGGCGATATTGAGTACTTGTGTCAGACTATGAGACATGGGCTCACATTTTCGTGGCAAAGCCGCAGCTCTTGCTGCCATATCATGGATGTTATGGCACACCTCGGACCCGCATCCCAGAGAGTCGGATGCTGAGACATGGCTGAGGTTTTCCCGGCTCAAATGCAGTCTTCGCTGCCAGGGTTTTGCTGGCCCATGATTGAAGATCATCCACAACTGAGATCTTCAATCCTGTCCAGAATGAGCTTCTTGGATATGTCTGAAGCCAACTTCGACAAGCTGCAGATCATTATGGATGTGTCATTCCAGTGCAGGCACGCCTCAAGAGCGACAAAATAGCCACCGAAGAGCATGTACTTGCAGTACGTAGTGCACTTTGTATAGTTTAGTTTACTTCATTCTCATCATGTTTCCTTCGACTCTGAATTAGTGCAAGCAGTTGACACAGATCTATCAAGACACTTCACCTTTAGGTGAAGGCGGCTCGTCCCGCTCCACGCCTGCTAAGATATGAACCAATGCTTGATCAGTATGTTGTAGGCCGCCGCTAACATGCCTTGAACTATCAGCTCCATGTCAACTGTCCTTTGGAGGAAGGTTGCCACTGCACAACTAAACCATAAATGCACAAGCCCGGCAAATTAGTAACCCCACCTAACTCGATCTTGACTAAGTAGTCTCTTTGGACCAATGCTTCCAAATCCCAATATAGCTTCTGCAAGTTCAGGCTCTGCCAAAAGAGCTGTGGAAGCCTAACAGCGAGACTCTCAAAAGATTGATTCTGCTCTGCGACTCTGCAAGATGGCCGGCAACTCCCGCTCACCCATTTACCGCACTTACTCAAAGAGTCCTAAGATCTGAATTCTTTGAATTATGACCTAACAGTATTCTGACTAAATGAATGTTTGGGCCGGCAAAACTCTTATACGAAATTAGATCATGTGGACCAAATTGCATCTAGAGAAGCTCTGAGAGATTGAATCTTGAAAGTTTGAGTTATGAGAAGACAGCCACAAAGAGTGCAAATAACTGTCAGTTCAAGCCGAGCGTGCAATACTCAGCCATTGGATCGAGGCATAACCTTTTCACCTTCGGTGTACCTCAATTCCCCGGAACTGCATGCATGCAACCATCATTCCTCTGCCCGCCATGACATGACGTTTCAATATACATTCATACCATTGTAGATTATACCTTTCACCCCCAACACTGATTTTGAGTCAACATTGTAGTCGTGAGGTTCATACTGAATGTGTGATTTAATCGTGTGCGATGTACGAGATATTGGCCGCACAATCAGAATGTGAGTGAGAATTTATGACCCATTTGTTAGCAATCTTGGCATTGATGAGTGCTTGAATCAATAAGATAACCCCTGAATCATCGATCGTACATTACCATTCTTTCTCTACGCCTGTATCTCTCCTTTGTGTACCACATTCTCTCCCGCTTCCATTGACTACTGTGACATTGATGTGAATGGGATTCTGCAGACATGGCCCAGATGTACGAATGAAAGGGAAGTTATGCTTACTGTATTGTCCTATCGACCACTGACTTAGCTGCAGCATCCTGATACAATGGAATATCGTCAAAATAGCTGTGTTCTTCCGGCAGATATACCACTATGGAGATTCATATTTCTCCTCGCTCAATAACAAACTCCAGTATGAACCCTTACAACTGAGCTGTCACTCACAAGGTCCCAGCCAAATCTATCGAGTTCTACAGATTTTCAATGCTGCACCGATTTCCATGCTATATGGTCACCGCAAATTGCCAACCATTCAAGATCATATGGAGGGGCTAATGTTCTCATTCAGGTTCCAAGTGCTCAATTTGTGGCCAGCACCAACGGTTAGTTGATGTTGCGAGTCATGTACCGGCGAGTCTGGTTCTATTCTGTATGTGGGTTGGCTTTAGCCAACCTCTGATTCCTGCATCCGTTCAGAGTGTTGTTCATAGGAGTTGCTAACATTCGGCATTAGGAATCCATCTATTCCGGCACACCTGACAAGAAATCTGTCTATTCGGGCGCACATGACAATATCCGATATCGCAACACAGACTGCCGTCCTCGATATCAATAGAATCTGTTGAAGTCAGCTCTCCAGAACCTTTGAAGGACGCGCCTCCAATTGCATCCTTCTCGACTATGTGCAAATTCCTGCACCCTTTATCCCGTTATTGTATTGCACTGAATCTTATATTTCCTGGTTATACACTCTCTCCCACGTTCTCCAACTTTAGATGTTCGTTACAGCAAATTGAACTTACGCCCAGCCAGGTGAGAAATCACTATTCACAGAAGAATCAGGATGCACACCTAGAGAGAGCACTCGGATTCAAGAAAGCAGCCAATCTTCATTGTCCATCAAATGTTTGCCTTCCAATTATCTGCTTTTCGGCATTGTACTGCGGATGACAAATCTCCCGGTTTGCATCAATGAATCAGGATGACGAGACCTATCAGGGGATTGGTGATGATGACAGTGACCACACTGGCTAATCCACCTCACCATCTGACATCGAAGAAGACAATTTGGATCATCAACAGGAGGTCCTTCATCTTGGTCAGGCGTGACAGGACAAGTCATTATGCACTACAAGGGTTCCACTGCCAAAGAAATGGAGCCGTGCTGATACTGTCATTGCATGCCCTCCGCTTCCAAATTCCCGAAATCTGCCTGAGGCAATGGCACAACCACTGCTCAAATACCAAATGTCATCCCTCCTCAACAAAGTATTCGAGCCGAATTGTGCACCATCCGCCCGGGCACTGGTGCTTCCCACCAAGTCTCGTCGAGACCAGAATATTCCACAACCTGAGGCCAGTAGTGATGAGAATGTTCCCCAACACCAAAGGCTACTTTTGAGGTAGCGAAAGGTTCATGGAGGCAATCTTATTAACAAAGAATCCTTCGCCAATAATATCAGATGACAAGTACTCGATGGTTGCAGAAGCTTGGAAACTAGCGATTGAAGCCTAGGATCGTCAGCAGGCATTAGCTGGTGCACCTGTAGGTACACCATCTGGTTGTCAATTGCCCGGTGGTCAATCTCTCATTATAGTTCCGCAATCACGAGAAGCTGTAAGACTTGAATTCTGTTTAATCCTCCTCTATCAGACTTACGGATATTGACTACCCCCAAAAATATGCAGAGTTGAAATTGAAGTTTAGAATCTTTCGAGGAAGGTCGGCAGATGGGGCACATCGAACTGTTGTCCGAAGTCACTTGTTGGATGTGGGCTCTGAGACTGAACTTCCGATCAAGGTCAAGGAGCTCGTGATTGATGATGATTACCTCTCCAAAGTCATCGATGATAACAAATGATAGTTCACCCGAATGGAAGTGCTTGATCTCATGTATCACCAATTCTTCTTCATCGCCAATAGCTTGGGGCGCCAGCCAACAACATCACAGTATTTCCACCCTCTTGCTCCTCAGGCTTTAGTGCTGGCAGCCTCAGCTAATCATTGTGCGCTGTCTGAATACGCCAGTGGAGAGGAGGCCGCAGTTATGTTTTCTCAAGATGAATATCGAGGTACATTTGGCCGATCCCCTGTGATCAATTTTACTCTGGACGCCACTACACAA
>Ga0307512_10000031_pt1 | contig 140482 bp, 148 predicted proteins | sample 14_EM_MG_FD_200267 | JGI IMG/M metagenome (GOLD analysis project Ga0307512, IMG submission 200267) | Populus trichocarpa ectomycorrhiza microbial communities from riparian zone in the Pacific Northwest, United States - 14_EM | ecosystem: Host-associated > Plants > Roots > Unclassified... | reverse complement strand
GTTGTCATAAGTTGCGTTTGATATCTTACATGGATATGTATGAACACGATAACCATAGGGAACTCGTGGCGAAGACCGGGACAGAATCCCGAGGACGCTATCAAGCAATACTGTTGTCATAGTCAGTGGAACGGCGGCCAAACTTGAGCCAGCTAAGGACTATAAAAAGCTCACATTGTCCAGGCAATGGAAGAACAAGCTCTAGCAGCAAACAGTCAGAAACCTACCAGCGAAAGAAGATCTTTATCTATTATTGAGTTTTTATGATACCTATACCTATTGTTATATTAGAAATCTATTAGCTTAGTACGGCAGCACCGTACCGATAATTACTCCTTGGACGTGAATGACGATTACCTTCGAATCTGAGTCGGACGTCATAGTTTATGCTTTGGAAAAGATAGTATCCTTTGCCAGAGAAAATCAGTACCTCTTTGTCGCAAATTGCGTTTGGTGGATAGCCAGCATAATAGGATTGGAATCCGGATTGATCACTTTTATTGATAATTTGGAAATACGGAAACGGGATATTCGGCAACGAGATATTTCTTCGACACCGAGGGATATTGCAATGGCAGTATCTGTAAACCATACGCCTTCTGATTATAGATCAGATCCTTTGGGGAGGACTAGGAAAGGACGAGTTAATCCAACACCTCAGACGAAGAAACAGCTCAAGCAAGCACGACGAGCTGAGAAACGAAGGATTAGGAAATCCCGGCTAAACCGTTAACCAGGAATTAAGGGAATCGGATACTGGCTGAACTTGGAGATACTTCTCTGCATATTCAAATAACTAATAAGTTAATTACGATTAAGGGAGATTACGCGTAAGACGTAATATTGCCGATTATATCTGAACTCCAGATTAATCAAGGAACCACCGGAAAGGGTGTGATATATAAATTATATTGCACTGACGAAGTGCTTCAAAAATATAATTACGGGATATATGTATTGTCAGTATTGCTTTACACCACGATACGATTTAGTTGCTATTCACTTGAAAGCTTCTGATACGACGATTCATATTTGTCCTTGTTGCGTATACGACCTTTTCAGACTACCAATAGGTTTTACTTGGGAATACGCTTAAGGAAATTTAATTAGGGTCTACGGCCGTGCACCTAGTATCTACCTATAGGTACCTTAGGATATAATAAGTACTGATACTTAGGACCGAACTGTTACGGGGGTGCTTATCACTAAGTAACTGTACTTATCTATATCCTGAGATACCTATAAGCAGATACTAGGTACACGGCCGTAGATCCTATCGTATTTCTTTGATCGCTAATTCCTTGTATCCAGATACGAAACAAGGGTATCCTTGGAAATAGCTTGTAGTCGTCTTCTCTGTTTATTGGTTAAAGGTTTAACCGGAATCTTTCCTGATCTCGTATATGACAAAGCACAGGGCTTTTTCTTAAAAGCTTTCCTTTCTTTCCGGGACTGTCCAATAAACTTCTTAGTATTTTGGATAACAGTAGAAGCTCGGTCCAACTGAGCTTGACTGCTATCAGTCTTTGAATCCTCCCTATCCTTATTAATCTGAAGTATCCTACTCAGATAAATTCGACTATCTTGGGTTGTATTATCAAGACCTTTCGATATCGAAGTCGTCAAGTTCTCTCCTGAGGATAACTGATTCTCTTCCAATACTATCTGGCTTGCCTTGAATCGAATTCTCAAATTATCGATATACGTAGCTAGACCTTCTGAAAGTCCAATAACGGAAGCTATCCACCAGACGCTCTGCGCTATAAAGATATAACGATTATCTCTGGCGTAACAGATAATCTTCTCCAATGCATAAGCTATAACGTCGTTGTCGTTCTCAAAGGTAATTGTCATTTATATAAGGTAATACTTAACGGTGCGGGGCTGCCGCTACACAAAGCTAATAAATTTTATATATATAATAATAGATGTAGGTATAGGTATAGGTATCATAAAAACTTAATAATAAATAACGGTTTTCTTCCGCTGGTAGGTATTGCTGTTTTTTCTCGCTGCTAGAGCTTATCCTTCTCAATGCCGAAACAATGTGATCTCTTTATAGAAAGTTCTTCGGGATGTTACGCATGCGCACCCATTCTTCCTTTCCATGATTTTGACAGCAATGTGCTTTCTGCGTCTTACATTCTTATCGTCCACATGCGTTGGCAAGTCGGCACTTGAATGCGCCTAGCAAAGATTGCCACGCATCCCTTAGGTTATCGTGTTCATGCCGGTGCGGTATTAAAGCGTTACGCTCCTGACTCTAATCAGGCCACACCCGCAAGATATCATATATCAGATCATAACTTCAACTTGGACATCTCACTCTCGTATGGTTCGGTAATCGGGAACGCTGCCAACATAGTGTACAGTCGTTTTCTAGCTAATCTATACTATAGTATGATTGCATCATAGGTTTACGTGGCGGACAACCACTACTATGCCGATATAGATTAAATGACACGCACGTAGCGTTGCAGTTGCCATTCCATCACAATTCAATGTGCGGGGATGCTTCGACCTCATATCAACAGTCATGCCATAATCTTTCAATCACGTCGCTGCTTAGACCGGGACTATTCCCTTTGGTCGGGGAGTGCCTAGTGCTTCCGCATCACATAAGATGACGGTCCTAAGATCCCACTTAATAGCTTGCAACTATCGATTGCCGTGTCTGCAGGTCGAGGTATTCCTCAGTATGATCAGACATAATCACTCCAGCGTTAGGTGTAAATCTGGTTTGAAATAACACGCTCGGCCGGGTTGTATACCCATTCGATCTGGCAGTGTTATTGCATCATCAAATCAGCTGCCGCGGCATTTTTTGCTTTCAATGAATCCGCTATGCCTTAACATATCCAATCGAGACGAGTACCACTCATACCCCGCTAAAGGTAATCGTGACTGCAAGTTCTGGGGATACCTAGGGTAGTCGTTTTGCAAGTCAGGTGGCCCGAAGGTTATTTCACTGACAAGTACCCATTTGGTTATCCCAGGTACCTATACTCTTATTAAGGGAAAACCCTTAACACGAAGCACCCCCGTAACACTTGGGATGTTACACATGTGCACCCATATTTCGCTTCTATGATTTTGATAGCAACGTGTGCTGCGTCTTACATTCTGAATGAATGCGCCTAACCCGGATTGCCACGAGTTCCCAAAGGTTATCATGTTCATGCAGCTGAGGTATTGAAGCGTTACGCTCCTGATAAGAATCAGGCCATAACCACACAATATCATATATCAGATCATAACTTCAACTTGGACATCTCACTCTCGTATGGAAGGTAATTGGAACACATATCCGAACATAGTCGGAATGCGCTTTCAGCAATTAATACTATAGTACTGATGCATTATAGATTTGCTCAGCGACCAACTGATACTATGCCAATGTAGATTAATGACACATACGCATGCATGTTAAAGCAAGCCGCACTTTGCAGTTGCCATTCTGTCACAAACCAATGTGCGGGGATGCATCAGGCCTCATTTCAACAGCCAACGTCATAATCTCTCAGTCATGGCATAGCTTAGGCCAGGACTATTCCCTTTGGCCGGGGAGTGCCCAGTAACCAACCTCGCATAAGAGATTGGGCTTAAGATCCCACATACTAGCTTATTGACTAACAACTGCCTTGTCTGGGAGTCGGAGTAATCTCCAGTCCCATCAGACTAATCCCGCTAGTATCCAGAAAATGAATCTGGTTGAAAACAACACACTCGGCAGGGTTTCACTCCTTTTGATCTGGCAGTGTTGTTGCATCATCTTAAGTGAATCCGCTAGAGGTAGAGACTCCTCTATTCAATCGAGACGTGTCCCACTCATACCCTGCTAAAGGTAATTGTGACTGAATGTTCTGAGGATGCCTAGGGTAGGTGTTTTGCATGACAGATAACCCGAAGATTACTGTCAAGTACCCATCATTGGTTATCTCAGGTTACATAGACACTGTTAAGGGGAAACCCCTAACAGTTAGAAGATGGGTAAAAATTTACTAGCTACATGGACTCTCACTCACATTTTCATCTTGCTCAAAATTGCACCATTTGGCTTGATTTTTGGATTGACATGTAGGCCTTGGAGTTGTCTATGATGCTGATGTCTCTGATATTCTCTCCATTGTGTGGCTGTTGAGCAATTTGCAGTTTTGAAAAAAAAATTACAGGATTTGCAAGGTGCCCCGCTAGCAGCTTGTTAGGTGTGGGCCCACGTCCCTAATAAGGCGCCTGGGCTTGTATGCATGAGGTGTTGGTCCGATTTTCCGGTCCCTTGGCACTGTTTTCCAACCCTCATCATACTTTCACCAAGGCGCGCAATTTGAAGCACCAATACCATTCCAGCACTCCAATGATATTCCAAGCACTTGCTTAGAGATAGCTTCTATCTCAGAGGTGTGCCCAGCTGAGAACACCTCTGTCCCTGAATGTAGTCAGTCCCACAAAGCCATTCAGAATTCATCAAAAATCCCCAGCAGTGCGTCTCTCATTCCTCTCAACTTCACTTCACCCGTCCCTCTTCCCCTCACCCGTCCCTCAAACTTCCGACTACCTTGACCCAGCCATACCTCCCACCCCGCGGCCAAGGAAATCGACGACTCCGACATCAGCTTCCACCACAGTCTTGCTCCCAAGTGGAGTAAAGGCTGTGCGGGATAGGTTCACTCATTCGTTGGGAAATAGAACAGCGTTAGAAGATCTTGACGGAGGTGTGCAACGACTTGCAGACTCTGGAGAGCGCCAGGAGAGTGTGGTTGGCGCCGGAGCTCTATAGGCTTGAGGAGGATGAGACTCCATGGCTAGAGATGGTGACGGTGGTCAGGTGCAAGATAAGGTGGTATATATCGAATGGAACGGTAGAGAGGTTGCGAATGAAGGGATAATCATACGCGCCTTTCCTCAAGGCATTCTCCTGCTAGAGTTTTGTTTGGCCAGAGACAGAGTGTTACGTGGTGTACCAGATGTGACCTGATAACCGAGTAGCATATATGAGTGAGTGATCCTCCATAATACAGAACTGCGAGTGTCATTTCATGAGGCCACGCATGTATGCGAACAAACACTCGCTACATATCTGAGAAAGCAAATATCTGCACAGAGAACCCTGTGTCAAACATCACCGACCGGTTTTGGGAACCAAGATTAGGTGCTGAGATGCGGCCTCTATGAGGTAGATATTCCCTTGAGGCCGCGAAACCCACACCTGCCGCAGGGGTGATTAATATTCCCGTAATTTGATCTCATGCGGACAAGGGACCCACAGGGGTTTATGTACCGCCTAGGTTTATTTACTATCTATCTGGGTTTATGTGTCGTAAGGATATGGAAGGGCGTCAAACTTTCGGATTCCATAGTGTATTAAGAAACAGCTCTATCTGACATACTGTACAGCGGATTTACCACACAGATTGGAGTGCTAGTTGTGCATAGTTGTAAAGGCCGGTACCGCTGCGTACGGTTCCGTATGGAAAGGGATAGTAAGTAAGTAAGGCTACGGTTGCACACGAGAGCGAGTGAGGGTATGTATAGAAGTAAGTGGTAATACAAATCTAAGTGCCATGGCGATGACAATTAATGTATGGTTACCCGGCGCTGAACATATCACGTGTCAGATGCGGGAACCCTAACCACTCGTTGCCGTCACATTAGTACTCCGTTCATTGCTTCACTACACGGTAGGGTACTCCATTCTTTTTCTTTAATGGAACTTTAAGCGTTTCAATTCATCGGTACTACACATTACCTACTGTCCTGTTATGTGTTGTCGCCTCTGCCATTAGTCGAAGACACTACTGATTCGGCTGGTAATGTTATATTAGCAATAGAAATCTTAACTGATACTAGCAGTGTATATCTGTAGTGCCTTATTACCAAGATATACCTACCATAACTTCCAAATGTAAACAGCATAGCTGCCATAGAGACACCTGTAACGAACCAATCTATCTGCAACTTAAGAATTTTGGTACTATGCAATATAAGTTCTTCGCAGAAAGTGGAAGAATGAGCAGCGGGAACTGTGGAGGGGATACAGGCTGGAAAGCGGGGAGGTACCGGCACGTGCAGATATCCGAACTGTTTTCGTTGGAGATGTGTTACCAAGTGGTAACAGACTTCCTCGCGGCTACAGAGGTCGGGAAATTCCCACACTACTGAGCAGAGCTATGGTGGCGTTTGTCTCTCTCTTACGTTTCATTGTTCTTGATCGGTCATTTGTTTATTTGTTTGTTTTAATCATTCTGCATTCACTCTAACTAGAGTATGGCAGTGCCCCAATTCCCTCCCCCTCCGGACAACCGGCTAGATGGGGGAGCTCCCCTCCTTCTACCATTCTTCTCCCTTGACCGGTCATTTAGTTTTAGTCTCATTTGTTCAAGGGAAGAAGGGTAGCAGGAGGGGAGCTCCCCTACCTAGCCGGTCATCCGGAGGAGGAAGGGGAATTAGGTACTGCCATACTCTAGTTAGAGTGAATGCAGAATAATTAAAGCAAACAAAATATAAGTTCTTCGAGCACGCTATCAATGAAAGTTTCAAGGTATGTTACTAGCCTCAGTCAACTCGGCTTGAACGGGGAAGCAGCGAAGGAGTTACGTACCACGCCAGGATTCTGGGCCAATGTTGACGATGTACCTTTCTGCCGCCCTCGGGGTTCTCTTAGTCGTAGGATACTTTTTTTGGAGGCTTTTGCCAGTTGTAGCAAGCCGTAACGCGTCCTAAGTTGAGGGAAGTAGTAAATCTTCTGGTGTAAGACCGTAGACTGCACCAAAGCCCTACGCACACCGACGGGGCCGGGTACGTTGTCCTGTTCTAGGGGAGTCAGCAAGTAATTAGTGGTAATGGAGGGGATAAACAAACTGCTCTTCCTCCTGCAGCAAACTACATTAGAATGTTTTTTCCTCCTGTAGCAGACTGCATCAAAGCTCTACTCAGGTGGATAGTGGTGCCGGAGATATTGTTCTGTTCCAAAGGAGTTAGTAAGTAAATAGTGGTAGTGGAGGGGTGGAGGAATCACCATTGTGGGCTTGTGAAGGTTTATGAAACTTGATAGCGCTGGGGTGGTTGTAAACTGCTCGGAATTGAATATGATGGAGGGGTCGGGGGAGCAAAGTCGGAGTTGACACCAATGAAGTTTGAATAATGAATGGTGTTTTAACCTCATACCGGCCCTACGAGGCACGATCAATACTACTACTCTTTTGTTTCCTCCGCAAATTCTGCAGCTGATCATGATTCGCATGGCAAAGACCATACTACTCACAGCCCAGAAACCCTCCGCAACCACCTTGACGGTGGTGGGACGTTGCGAAGGCCCTCTCAACGAACAGTTTTGTGGATATCTGTGTTCTTGTTATGCTTGCTTGGGTAGGGCAACAAGGAGAATCCGCGATGATTTCTTTCGTCCCCTTGAAGTTAAGGGCATGGGTTTACGAGAGGCGTATCGCCTTCTTTGGTACACTTTGGAAATCCAGAGGGACCTTGATGTTTAAGTTATGCTGAGATTCAATCATTCTATGCATGTGTATGCGTCAAACCAATTCGAGGTAGGACTGTTGGTGCTCTGCCGGTTCTTGATGTTTTTTTGCCGTTAACATTTGCTATCGTGTGGAAGGCATTCTTGATGAGGTTTTATGATTCATTCTTTGGCCTATGAGCCATATACACTATCATACGCCGTCACCTTGGCCCTCGCCTGAGCCACGCGTGCGTAAGTCCAAGCCTGTCACTCTCCGCGAATACCTGTACCTCTGCCCCGTTTCTTACTACCCACCGTCCGAAAGTCAGCGGCGAAGGAAGGAAATGCTTCATAGACTTCATTCGACAAGCTGTGTGCGTGGATAGTTGTGATGCGCCTTTTTGAATTATTGGAAGCCCAAATTTGTGCACGCCGGATCACGAATTAGGTCCCTATGGATCTCGAGCATATCGGATCGTCCCAGGGAGAATCCTTGCGTGACTCCGCTCAAGTAAGTCGCGACAAAAAGAGAGGCCCAGAAAATAGGTACCAGGACACGCTTTTTGAAGCCAAATCCTTGAAAACAGGTTGTTTTTGTCGGAACATCGCTCGGTCGAGTAAGCTGCAAGAGCTATAAAAGACGGATCCATCCAAATAATACGGTATATGTTCTGAGCAGCTTGTAAGGTTCCCATGCAGCAGACGACGAAGAGGTGATGGAAAACTTTTTCGAATTTAAGCTAACTGGAAAATAAGAGATTGGTGAAAATATCATCTCAATGGGAATTGCTCCAATGTTTCTAGAATCCAAGACCCCCTCCCCTTCTCGAGTCTTGAACTGCCCTCCCAGTGTGTATATCTCAACCTCCCCTCAAAGCAACCACAACGACCTGATCCCCCATTCCCCTGATTCAAATTCAATATAAAACAGACACATGATATTTTACAGCAACGCAGTAGAATGGAACGCAACGCAAACACTCAAACAAGCAATTTTCTTCATCATCCACAGGCGGCACTGCAAAAAGATCAATAGTTGGAACATAAAACAGTAGCATCATCAACATAAACCCCCAACAGCAGCATCAAGCATATGATACACCCACTCATCTAAACATGCCCCCCAAAAGCACCCACAAAGTTCACCGCCACGGCCACAACCATCAACACACACAACACAGTGGGACCATACTTCTCATGATATCTCACGGCACGTCTACTCCTCATCATATTGACTCTCCACACATACAACCCTGCGGCATAGATCAGACTTACCACCGCCGTGACCGTAAACCCTAGACTCGCATACAACAGCGCGCCGCGCGAGTTCCCGGAGAAATTGAGTAGTGTAGTTGCCACGGCCGAGAGGATGATTGCGAATTCGAACCATGATAGGAATGTACGTTCGGCCGCGAAATAGACTTTCGGCTCGACACGCACGGGGACAAAGATGCGCTTGCCTGGTGGGGCGCGGAATTTCCGTGCGTACACTGTGCCTGAACGTGCAGCTGGGATGTCGACCTCTGTGCTCCGTGGATGGGGGATGAGGTAGGAGAGGTAGTGGAGGAGTTGTTCGCTGCCCTGCTTGAGGGATTTGATTACTTGCCGCTTTATTATGCGGCGACGACGGATAAGAGGGGAGGCTTCGTCAACACTACTATCGTCATCCTCGTCATCTTCAGAGTCATAGAGAGGGTAGTCTTCATGTCCAGCTGTTGCTGGTGCAGCTACACGTTCCTCCTCGTCCATGACTCCGTTGCCACCGGTATGCGTGACGTTCTCGCCGTTGGTGCCATTGGTGGGAGGTTGTGCTTGCGGAGCAGTGGGTACATCGTCTTCGTCTTCCGAGTCCGTGGGTTCGTCGGAGGTGGAGACCGAGACGCTTTGGTTAGGGCGCTCGATTCCAAACCGGTGGGTTATGGGCTTGCGGATGTCGATGTGCATCTGTGGACCCCAGTATGGGAGGAGGTCGATTTTGTTGGGGTAGAGAGTAGCACATCCGTGGATGAATTTCGAGAATTTGGGTACCGCCTCAACCAAGTGACTGGCGACCAATTCTCGAACCCATTCAGGAGGCTCCTGTCCGGCTTGAGTTTGCAGCTTAACCTCCAAAATGGCATAAGGAAAACGCTCAATGTCTGAAGCGGACAACTGATTGAAGGGATAATCAATACCGATATCTGTTCTGCGCCAGTTATTGCCAGAGCGGGTTCTTCCATCCCAGTTGTCTTCGCGGATCATCGACAGCTCTGTATCAAGAGAGATGCGGACTCTAGCATCCCCCGGAAGCTGGAACGCGGTACGGTTGTAGAAACTTCTGACGACCGGCTCTAGCCGTTTTGTGATTATTGTGTATTGAACCTCCCGCGCAAGTGCCTCCAGTGACTCAATCTCCTGCTCACTCTTCTTTCCTTCCTTCCGCATCTTCTCAAATGCTTGTTCCACAGTGAAGTCACCACTAAGGAATGGATTGACATTCTTTTCCTTGAGTGCGAATCGCGCCTTGACAGACTTCTCTCCCGTCCAGTCTTCTCTGTGGGTTTTGCGTTCCACAAAAATCTGTTGCGTCTCCATACCTCCATACCATCGCAAACGCACGGCCTCGGCTCCCTCGTCTTTGCGCAGGCGACCAAGATATAGCTCGAAGTCCTGGTTGTCAAAGTAGATGGAGGAAATAGCGGCATCATCCTTTTCGAATTCTTTGTTCGCATTGAAGACCAGCACTGGCAAATGCTATCGGAAAAATTCAGCATTACTCCAACCCCCAGCAACTAGATCAATCATACCTTCAGGATAACCAACTTGAGCTCGGTGATGTTATCTGGGTGAACCCAATACTTTGTAGTCTGCCGCACAAAGTTCTGCTGGGCCCCGCCTGCCGCACTGTCACCTTGCGTGGGATTCCCCCGTGTCCTAACCAGGTCATACAGTCTTGACAGCTTGACAATGAACGCATCGTAATTATCCTTAAAGAAAGGCTTCGCATTCAACCTCGCTGAGAAGATAGGCCGCAGAGTCCACCCCGTTTGTTTCTATCCACATGCGTTATCAGCGCGCTGCCCAATTCTGTACTCCGTCCAAAAACAAAACAAACAAGAAAACACTCACATCATGCTTCTTAATAATCTTCTGAAATCCACTATAATTCAGCTGCGTAAACTTTGCCAGATCGTGGACGTCCGCGATAATATCCGACAAGTCCTCCTCTAGCATTTCAAAGTCATTTTCGGTTGGTCTCTGCACCTCCTCTCTGGAATCCAGGAGCTTGATGACATCCTCGACTTCCTTCTGCGAAACCTTGATCCGTCGTACGATTTCGCCGCTCTTGACCTTCTGGAAGGTGAAGACCTTATCGAGCTCGGCTTCGAGCACCTGCACGAACGCCTTCTCGTCTTCCTCGTTCCATACGTGTGGACTGGACGAATTGGGCGGGTGCAGGTGGGTCTTGAGGTCGGTCTTGAGGTCGTCGTATGAGATGTAGTAGTAATAATAGTCTTTGATGAGAGAAGTGCGGAGCTGCTGGCCGAACCTGGATAGGGGGGGACTTTGTGTCAGCCAAAGCTATCACAACCGCCATTTTTTCTCTTTATCCGCTCCCGTTCTTTATTCTGCGAGAAGAAAATAATAACAGTGGGCAATAACAAAGCAAATTCCCCGTCCCTGTGGGAAATCATGGGCGACAATGGGGGGAAAAACTTACTTCATAATTCCTTTCCTGCCTCTCTCTCAATCTCAGTTAGTCAGTGGTGAGAGGCGATTGTGGACGTGGAGGATAATGATGGTGTAGGGACGCTGGGGAGGTTGGTCTCCGATATGCACAGCTGCAGATAGAGGAGGCTTGGCGGGAATTTAAGCGGACCAACCGTCGTGGAATCCTAGCCCACACGCCGCGGGAAAACCCTCATCACGTCATGGGATTTGTCCCAGAAAACGAACGAACGTCAAGCCCATGCAAAGTGGATCGCTTGGGTCCTCACTATCACCTAACGATGTGGGGTGTGGGGGGCCGGCAGACCATTGAACTGCAAAGGCAGACAGAATCCGTCAGTACTCCAGAGCACACGAAGCGGAATTGGCACCAGCGCTCACACGGGAATGCACATATGCAACCTTATATATCTGTACTAGTACATCCCTGACGGGAGATAGGTAACCACTTGCAGCTGCGTACCACCCTCGCCTGAAACTCACCTCTGCGGGGCTCACCGGAGCAAGGTGCGACTGATTACTCTTTCCACCGCTCGTATGCGAGTATCGTACAGAACAACATTAGATCGCCAAACGCACTCTTCCTCGTGGATCCCACTTTATTGCATCAAGAGGCTGTAGAGTACAGTACAAACTGACCACAATGATACGCCGGTATATATCCTCATGAAAAAGAAAAAGCGTCGTATGGCCTCATCATGTAGATACGTGCAAAACATATCCGCCAGATAGACAAACCCAGATAGGTCTCGGTATCTGAAGCCGCCACAGCAGCCAACATACCCATCATTCCTCCCTCTGGGCCAGCAACCGATCCAGAAAGGCATAGAGATCAAGAAAAAACAGCACACAGAACCAGAACACCAGTTCCTGGAAGATGACGGGACGAGACCAAACGAGGAAAAAAAGGAAAAAAGAAACGGGAAAGTGAAAGGACAAGCCACAACAATCAACAGCAGAAATACCCAGGATTTGAAAACACCACCCTAACCCCGCTGACTTTATGAATCGCGAAACCTTTTATTCCCCACCCCATGATTCCATCGCCGTTTTCCCCGAGCTGTGAATCAGATATCTACACCATGAACTTCGCCTTGGCCCTTGTAGATCCGGAGAGCGCACTCTCCGTGTGACCCGAGAACTCGACATTCTCGCGCGATGGGAGCTTGAGGACTTCCTTGAACCGTTTACCGATCTCCATGAGCGTATCCTTATTGCCGCCCTTTCCGCCGGTAGTCCTGGTCCAAACACCAATACGGTAGAAGGCCTTACGAACGTTGACGACAACGCCCATGACCTCCTTAGCATCGTCGGCCTCGAGCGTCTCACCGATAGCAGCGAGCATGACGTTGAGCCAGAGATCGTCGATGGGGACGGTGGCGCGCCTGTCCTTGAACTGGTATGCCCACTTTCCGCCGTTCTTGTTCTGGATGTCTTCCCACTCAGGTCGGACACCTTGCTTGAAGAGATGGTAGTCGGACTTGAGGGAGAGCTCTGAGGTCTTGGTGATGTTGTTCTGTGGGAATAGAACATTAAAAACACGCCACAATAAAGGATGAATAAACATACATAGATACCCCAAAACTCCTCAACCGAATCAAAGGTCACAACCTCCTTGAGCAGCTCATTCCAATCATTATTGCCCTGCCAGTGGAACACCACGAATTAGCTTGGTTCCTTCATTCTACCATCGCCTCCAGGGGAATTATTCACTGCTCACCTTCCCCGGGGGTTTGGTAAACCACAGAGTCCACTTGTTCATCAAGGGGTGCTTGACGTTGAAGTTATCGGCAGAGTGAAAGACGGTAAGCTGTTCCGTTGGCATGTCGCCAGTATCTTCGGACGTCTCCTCACCGTTTGGGGGCGAAACGGGGATCTCGGTGAGAGGACGCTGCTCGTCCTTGATCTCGAAAGTGGAGGAAGTTGCCATTGTGTTTTGTGGGGTTTCTTTGTTGTTGGTAGGGGAATTGTGGGGGTGAAGAGGCATGAATTGAACGCGGTGGTAAAGGGAGCGCCTCGGGGGAACCAAAGCGGATAGATGTGGGTAGTTTTATTGCTCGGCAATAGACGAATGGCGATTGGAGAGTGTTGAGTGGTAAGTGCTTGGTGTGGAGTTGCCTGGGGGAGGTGTGAAATGTGTGAGGGCTCTCTGCTTCTGATGCGAAGAAAAAAAGACACTAGAGAATAGTGGGGTCAATCATGACTCTTCCTCATTCACATCCTCATTCGCATTGTGAAACCTGTTATCACACACCGTTGGAACGTCTCAACTCAGCCTTAGCTGCTAATTATGGTAATTGTAGTGCGTGCTCACAGTGCTCCAGCCCCGGCGTCCCTCTCAAGAGAGCATCGATACCGAGCCCAGTCTACTATTTCTGGCCCGTCCCGTCAACACGTACTTTTCGGTAGCTCGGTAGCCGCAGACAACCAGAACTTTCCTCCGAACGATGGGAGCGAAACCTACGAATGGATCCTCGACGTCGAGGGCGTACAGAAAGGGGGAATACCATCCAGCCGTGACTGGTACCGAATCCCAAGACCGATATCGAATCGTACACAAGCACGGTTCCGGTTGCTACTTGACAGTCTGCTCATAAGAAAACCGGTATATTTCACCAAGATTATCATGCATTCGGGATAGAGGGAGAACTTTGAAGAGTAAGACTTTGCGCCAACGTCATCGGGGCCCCGGCTTGACCTCCGCTATAAGGGCGACGACCCCCCAGAACAATAATTCTGTGAGCAACATCACTTTGGAGACCCTCAACGAGTTTGAGATTATATGCCGGGTGGTAATTACCGATGCACCGTCACCGAACCCCTTGGAACGAGCCCACGGATTGTTCTCTGAATTTGAAAGCACTGGCGGGACGAGGCCTCTGTGGAACGGAGACACTTTTGAGACTCGAGGAGATGGCTGAGTTCGAAAAGTTGCTACGAGGAATGCTGCAATATGAGCTTAAGGAAAAGATCTCAGCTAGCGAGCTTACACGAACACTTGGACATCATAATGATTTAGTGTACCTAGTGAGATTGGTGACCTTTCATGAATCCCCAATAAACCGACTACAGTGCTCTAATCTATGTGTGGGGTACCTAAGTACAATCTCAAGTATATACATGCAAGCGGGGTATTAGGGAAATAGTTGTTTATGTCTATATAACTTGACCAAATGCAAACGCTCGATACTGTATGAAGAATCAATAGTGACACAACGTCAGAGAAGCAGCTCGCCAGGAATGCGAGAACATTAAATGGGTGAGCATGTATTCGCCAGTATCTGAGTACTGAACGAGCTCCTCATCCCATGGCCAGGTTATATAGGCAAAATCCTATCCTGATGAATATATCCCATGCCTTTTTAATTTATAAACGGACGTTCGCTTTTAAGCCTTCTCTCCAACTACGTCGAGAAGAATTCTTTTGGAAATTTCGGGTGTCGTCTTTTTCTGAGTATTTAGCCAACTCAAATAAGAGTTCCATCCTACACCACACATTAGAAATGACCCCCAGCTTCCTGTGCAGGCCCAAACTAACCGATGGAAATGACATTTGCAAAAAGGACGCGGAGATCTAAGGGGACGAAGCGGAAGTTGACGACCTGTACGGCAGGCCAGATGTTCCAGTTCGCCCTCAAAGCAGTCCACCAGCTCTCGTGAAGTTTTTTCTTGGGGTCGCCGCCCTCGAGAACCGCCATAGTAGAGAAGAACACGGCAATACCTACGGGGGCAAAGACGAGCTGGTCGAGGGCAACGCGTGCGAGCATTTGGGCATTCTGGCTTCTCTTGATCACCACAAAGCGCTCAAGAACTTTGTACCAGCCGACCGCGGCAGGACCGAAGACACCTATTCAGTTTTCAGTCATATTGGCGAATGCTTGCTAAAAGATAAGGAGACACATACATCCGCCATAGAAGGTCATTCTTGCAGTAGCTGCGAAGTCGTGGTTCTTGATTCCCTTCCTGTCGATGCCTTGCTGAGCAATTATGTCGCCCAATCCAAACAAAACCTAATTTTCCAGACGGGAGACTTTAGCGTTTCGGACAGCTGGACGAGATTGGTGGTGTGGGAATATGTACGCCGGAGGTGACGGCTCCAGTCAAAACGGGTCGTCTAACGAGCTGCAATTGATAACTGGGGACGATTCAGTAAATCGTCAAAGATGCAGAGAGCAAGTAAATACATACGTACGAAGCAAATGCGCCATCTTGTCGACTGTTTGTGTAGCAAATGATGTTTGGAGGGCGGCGGCTTGAACTATGACTACAACTAAGTAATGCAAAGCAAAAGGTGATCAATCAAACTCCAGAGAAGAGAAGCGAGGGACGGTGAAGAGGAGCTCTTCAACAGCAATCAGCAAAGGAGAGACTGGGAATGAGTTGGTGGAGGAGAAGAAAGAGGGAGAAAGAGTGCGGACCTAAGCAATCTTGCTTGAAGGCTAGCACACTCTGAATGCAAGCTCAAGAAAGGCTCCGCTGCACGGTGCACGGACCATCAACGAATACAGGAAGACTTCGGCGACTGTGTTCCGAAGTGCTTAATTCTTCCAGAAAAACACTAGAAGCATTCAGCCCGGCAGTTGGGTTGAAGATGCCGGCCTGGGCTTGACAGTGATCACAGAGAACAGCCTCTTCAACTGAATTCTGAACTTCGACTTTTGACCATGCAATGATTCTTCTAAAGAGGCCCATTCCAAATCCAACTCGTGCCTAAGACCGGTCCTTTTCTATGATCCTATATGTACAAAACTCCCCATTCACAATCCGTAGAGCACAGATGAAAAAGCGCAAGGGCGTTCTTTCTGCTACTATACTAGACCCCCTATGCCTACTCATCGTGCTCCTCAACATCGAAGTCCACGTCCTCCGTATTCACGTTTCCACCCCCTTCCTCGTCCTCGTCTTCCTCCTCCTCCTCCTCACCCACCAGCGCCACTTCCTCCCTATGCATCCCTGGAAAAGCCACAATACCACTCCAGACAACATACCCAACCATTCCGACCACTCCACTAGCAATAAATGCCACACTCTTCCACCACTCTCTCCTTTTCTTCTCCGCTGCCCTTTTCTTCCGCTCCTGAAGAAGCGGATCATCATCTACCCACTCCTCCTCTTCTCTCCCCTTCTCCAGTAACGTCTCTTTCAATGAGTCTAGAAACACCCCGCCTAACCACGGGAGATCGCCCCGCTCGGGCGTTCCCCACGGTAGTGCCCCTTGATTCCCTTCATCCCCAAAGAATTTTGCCCGTATGTCATGCACGTAAGCGCACAGCCTAGGGAATTTCCTCATAGCATCGGCCGCAAAGCTCTGCGGCATCTCAGGAATGAGCAGTAGCGTCAAGTACCCAATAGCAACGCAATCCACACTTGCCGGCGCTTCGTCTCCAAACAGGTAGCGATTCCGGCCCAATTGCTTTGTGAGTGCGCTCAGAAGATCATCGCATAGTGCCGCGAGTTTGATGTTTGCCGCGCTGTCTTTCAGAGCCTTTGTAGCCGGGCTCGGGCCGGTAGCTTCTCGTGCCGCCTTCTCCCCTACCGTCTCCCCCAACGGCGGTTCCGGAGTATCCTCCTGCTTCTGCGTGATGTCGATACTCCTGAATCCTAGATGCCGCGTTCTCTCCCTTGCTGCTGAGCGTGCTTGTAGCGGGAGATAGTAACACACTGGCCACCCGAGCATCTGTGCGAACCGTGGTCGAGTCACAGCCGAAAAGTTTTGGTGGCTGACGTAGAGGCTGAGGTCCACGATTTCCTGGGCCCGTGACTGGATGAAAGCCGTAAACGCCGTACAGCTCGCTTTCTCGCGGTCGGTTAACATGCTGTCGAGGTCGCGGTTCGGGAAACGTTGGTGCAAATATTCGATAATTTGCTGCAGACCTGTGGCCCAGATATGGTTATCTCTAAGGGCAGGTAGAGATTCTGCTCTGTTAGTTAGAGCTCGGAGGTGAGCGAGGGAGAGATATACTGGACGGCGACAGCAGCGGGTTGCTAGAGGGGATCAAGGTCCATTCTGAGTGCGGAACCGTGAGGTTGAGATATGCAATTGCGGAGAGACATAACGGATCAATTGAGGGGAGGCCAAAGCCGGATCCCCAAACGTGAAGCTCTAACATGGGCGAGTCGGTGGTGTCAGAGTTACGGGTTTTTTTTGAGCCGCAACTCTATTCTTGCCTCTGGAGAACGATTACACGGTGACATCATTAAACGCCCCACAATTTGCGATTTAAACTACCAAGTTCATTCAGCAGATGTGATATTAGATTTTGAATATAAAAGGAACGAGAGAAACGAAAAGCTGTGGTGTTGTTACATGAAGACATATTCTTCACTATATTCCAGCAGCAAAAGCACCAAAAACCCGTCAATGGGAATTCCCAGCCTCACTCTCAGGCCTATATTCTGACCTACTCGTCCTAAAATACAGGAATTAAGCCGTTTCACAGGACTCAAAGCCCAGCACTGACTCGATTGCCCCGGCGATACGGAGTGTAACGGGTGGCGGAATTTCGTCCACGACACGACGGAGAAGCCGGGGAGGTTGGGAAGGAAAGGTGTAGTGGTACGCTCTTAGAAATAGCGCCGGCAAGGTCAAGCTGAATTTCGCTCAAAGGCCTGAATATCGATGGTTCGTGGGTGAACGCAATTCTTTCCATTTGCCTTTCTCCTATATCGGGAGAGAAGATAGGAAGGTCTTGTTCGTCGTCTTCATTACCGACATTCGGAATATCTAGTGCGGAAAGTAAGTGTATAGGGCGTGTTGCAGTTGGAAATTGTGAGGTGGCTTTCATTTCCTTCTCTTTTGCTGGGGGTTTGACATTGCCATCATATCCTTCCCCGCTCTCTATGATATCTTTAAACAGTATATCAGCCATCTGATTTTGGTCCATTTTCCTATCAATAATCTCTCGAACTTCCTTTGCGGTCTGTTTGTACTAAGGTCTTCATTCCCGGTAGTCAATAGGTAAAGATGACGGAGAGCTTGAACTACATGCCAGCCACTCAACATCCCACTCTTCATCATCCTCATTCAACATATAGGCTTTCTGACTCAAATTTTCCACCCGGCTAGGATTCTCAATGTCATCCTCCCGGTTCTGATATTTACCATCCTTATCAGTTATCGGTGAAGGCAAACCGGTATTGGCAGAATCAGACCAGTATGCTTTCCACTCTTTGTAGCCATCGTAGTCGTATTCAGAAATGCATTTTCGGCAGAAGCGGTGGGAGCAGGAGAGACACCGGTTGAGAACTGCAGAGAAGCAGTATGACGAAAGACATCTGTGGCAAAACCATACCCAAGGATATGGTGAACGCGGTGGAGGACGGAAGTAACGCGAGCGACTATGGCGTGGTGGTGATTTGGTTGCGATATGGAGAGAGCATTTCCGAGGGAGGCTGGCCATATATTCGGCGGTTTAGACTATTTAGCTTGTGGAAAGAAATGAGAATAGATAAAGTTGTGTGTAGATTGAGATATATAATAGAAGGAATATAGTGTAAGATTTAGAGCCATGGAACGGGTCTTTATCCATATTGATCCAATATACGTGTGCTTGAACCTGTTCTGGACTTGAGAATTGTGGTTGCTGTGGTGCTCTTTGTTCATCTGTGATAATGAAACGCTCCACATGTCCAAGAACAATGGAAGCAAACAAATAGACCGTGTATGTAGTTGCTAGCCATATCTAATATGTAGAGGTTAGGATATCCGAGTCCTTTGACATGCTGGGCATGAAAGCCTTCTGAAATGATCACTCTGTGTATGTTGTCATACAACTCGGAAATGAGAGTATAGAGTATTGCATAGCGATAGAAGATGCTGCCAGCCAAAGCCGGTGGTTGCCGTGAGAGGTGGTGGTGGAAGCGCGATGAAGTTGTGTATAGAATTTCGGATATGCGAAGAATTCCATAACGGCCGATGGTAGGTAGGGAGGGTAGTGCAGTTGGCTGTAATGATGGCTGAGGGACTTGCCAGTATCCGTAGAGAACTGCCATCTGTAGTCTGTTAGCGAGCGAAGGGGTTGTTCGGGTAGAGCATAGATAGGCTTCTTCGATTGTTCGTTCGATTGTTCGTTAAGTTAGTTGACGATGATGCTTTGGCGAGGAGGAGCAGCGCCTTTGTGTTCCCTCTCACCCTACCTACTCAACCCCATCGGCCACACTCAAGCCTCTTAGCCATCATCTCCCGCCCCCTCCACAATACAACCCACACGCTTCCTCTTGACCACAACTCTCTATATTGACCCACTGCTTCTCCCTGAATATTGCTATCTCGAATATTCTCCGACAGATACACCGTATCTTCGCTAACAGTCGTTGTCGTTACCGTGATAACTCTCGTATCGTACCATACATACCTCGCTCCACCGCGACCACCTCCGACCGCACCCATCGCTGCGCGCTATTCAACTCGCCTCCTCCGCCATCGACGGAATCGGTCAATTTCGAGCTTTAAGGTCCGTCTTTGACCTATACGCCGATGGCTACCTCGCCTGACGGTTTTCCCTACGGCTCCCGATGGAATTACAGAACACCATCGCCCGACTTCGCGCGCACCGCGGTGGAACCCCTCTCTCCTCCTGCAGCTTCAACTCCTACTTTCGCCGTTAGAACGCCTTCGTTTTCTAATAATTACGCTTCGTCAAATGTATATTCTTACTACCCACAATATCCGGCGATGCCGTCGCGGAGCATACGAGACGCCGATGCAGCAGCTCCTCAACTACCATTTAACCACGGTTATCTGCTGGCAAGAGCAGCAGTAGAAAAACAACCACAAATTCGAGAAACTAATCCTCTCGATGCTCTTGCAGACATCGCACTGCTCCACGGTGCTAATCGGCTTGCGTCTACTTCTGTTTACAACCCCCCGGCGCTTCCGTTACCATGCGGATCGCCTCCCACAGTCGCGACTACGATGGTCTCTTCCTGGCAGCAGCCAGACACCGCTCATCTTTCCCTATTACCCAAGCCCCTCGATGTTGCCAACACGATCTCCGTGGAATCAATAGGCTCGCATACGATTGCAGGACGCGAGCAAAACTACGGACCTATCGGCCACGAGAGGCGGTCTTTTCCGGGTGCCTTTTTCAGTGGTCGAGAGTATAACAACGCAGAAATTAGTGCGACTGTACCCCGTCGTTCATCCGTCCCAGTATCGGCAGTGCTTTTACCTGCAGCGGAGCCGATATCTGTGCCAAAACCGCCCCAGCCTAGCGAACCCTCGCTTCCGACAATGCTAGATTCTACGTCTAATTCCAAAGCAAAGACGGATGAATCTTACTACCCGTGGATCAATTCGTCACCAATTGACGAGTATATGACCTCGCTGGATGACTCTGCTGTTCATGAGCATAGCATTACTGTTCAGCGGCCAGAAGATCCTATTTCACCCACTCAGTACCTCCCCAAGGACGGCTTTCTAGATGTTGATGCTAGGAAACCAAGAAACACGTCTCTGCCGACGCCGACACAGGACGACCATGTCATTGCGAGCTCAGTTGGCCCTTCGCGCGTAGTTCAACCAGAAGCCCCGCACACGAACGAACCCGTCGCGAACCTGACACCCGAATGTGCAGAAACAGGTAGTTTTGCCAAAGCGTCCGGTGTTATAGAGGAGCCGTCTGCAGTTGTTGAAGAACCGATTGCGGCAGCGGAAGAACTGACTGCAGTTACTGAAGAACCGCCTGTGGCTACTGAAGAACCAATTGCAGCTGCGGAAGAACTACATGCAGCTACTGAAAACCCGCCTACGGTTGTTGACGAACTGTTCCGGACTATACACCAGAATGGCGAGTCGGTCACGGTTGCAGAAGATCTACCAATGGTTGACGTTTCTCTGCATGGTAATTCCGGTAGGTCTCAGCTATCGAATATTATTCAAATATTTGCTAATGTTCAACCCAGATACAGTGCCCAAAACCGATAATGACGAGCCCCAGATAACTGAGAAGACCGTTGAAGTGGTCGAAGTCCTGCAAAGTATTCTGCAAAGTGATAGTGCGCCGAAAAACAACGCGAATGATGCTCCCTTTCCCCTGAACATCGACCATCTTACTAGCACTAAGATCGGGCCCGAATCCCAACAGAAACCGGTAAGTCTTTGGGTACGGAATTCGGTCTTCGCATAGCTGACACTTGAGTATCAGGACTATAATACTTCACGGAGTCGGCGCTCCAGTAGTCGGCATTCTAAACCTCCAGAAGCTAAAAAGAACAACCGCGAGGCGAGAGCAACGACCGCCTCTGTCGAACCCAAAGGAATAGTTATTCCCACTAAATCCCAACCACAACCATCTGGCGAAGAAGAGGATTGTCAAACATGCAAAATTCATTATTCCGAAGATGATGGCCGTAATGGCGCATGGATTGGATGCGACGGATGCAAAGGCTGGCATCATGCACGTTGTGTCGGACTCGACCAGGCTGCTGTCGATAAGATTGATAAGTTCTACTGTATCACATGTGAGCCTACACATGGGAAATCAACACGTGAGCATTCCCGGTTTCGTCTTGTGTTTCCTCTATTTGGGCCGAGCAATATTGACATTTCTATTGGGTACTCAGTGAAACGATCCTCTGGGCGAGCACGCACTGTCATTGATTATGATGCCTTGCACAATGGATCATCAGCGCCAGTCAGGAATCCAGAGGACCCGAGAATACATCCTTATATCAACAAAATACTCGATAAAAGCCATCCCTTTGCTGAAGACGACCTTCGGCGTGTGAGGCCAGAACTCGTTACCTCCTCCGTTATTGATAGTAAGGATGGGACTGCTTGGACCGAACCTTTTATTGTACCGGCCAAATGGAATCTGACACCGTGGCATGGCGACTTAAAAACTTCCGCGCCTGTCACGCAAGACTCTAGTCCGGGTATCTCAGTACCTCATCCACCCGAACTGCCACCAAATGGCGTTCGCAGACGGTCTGGATCGCCTATTAAATCCCGCCAGTCGCCAACTACTCCAAAAGTCGATGAAGGAATTGAACTTGACCCAAGAGAAGATGCAGACGCGTTAGACATGAGAATACCTCCGGGATTAACTGTTCGTCGTGTTGCTGAAATGGTTGGCATTGATACGACAGTTCCCATGATGGACGTGGTTACCCAGGAACCACCAAAGGAGGTATGGACAATGGGGCGGCTTGCCGATTACTTTGAGAGTCCGGTCAAAGAAACGATATACAACTGCATCAGTTGCGAAGTGTCAAATAGCCCACTGGGAGAGATGATTTCCCGACCGAAGGCTGTGAGAGAGTCTGATTTGGTGGACCGAGTATGGAAACATGCCCCAACGTACCCAAAACCAACGGTCGGTAAATACGTTCTGATGTCTGTTAAAGACTCTTTTACCGACTTCCATGTTGATTTTGGCGGATCTTCGGTATTTTATCACATCTATGAGGGGCAAAAGGTCTTCCTCGTCATACCACCCACCGAAAAAGCACTAAAGGCATATGAGAAATGGTCATCGTCCGAGCACATGAATCATACGTTTCTTCCGGACGAGCTACCAGATATTCCGTGCAAAATGATTGCTTTGGAAAAGGGCGATACCTTTTTCATACCTTCGGGATGGATTCACGCCGTTTATACGCCCGTCGACAGTCTGGTCATTGGCGGAAACTTTCTTACACGAAACTTCTACGTCAACCAGATGAGAGTCCACAACATTGAGGCTGTAACCGGGGTTCCGAAGCAGATGCGATATCCTAGGTTTACTACTCTCATGTGGGCCAGCATGTTCAGTTACATCGATAGCGACCGGATGCCTAGGGAAATCGAGAAGGATCTACTTACCGACATTATAGGAAGAAAGAATAAATTCAGACCGTCAAAACATTCCTACACTACTGAAGAACTGAAAGGCCTCCCCAGCTTGATCGAATTTTTGTACAGAAACGTCATGATTATTATGGGAGTTATCACAACCTCTCAGCGACCTGGAGCTCCAAAGCTCATGAAATCAACTGTGGATAACGTTAAGAAAGCTATTCCATGGCCTGTCAGTCGGAATCCTCTTCTTTACCTCAAACACTTTGCACGATGGTGTGTCTGGAAGCGTGCCTGTGCCGAAATAGTTCCTGGTGGTGAGAGGATTCCCAGTTGGGCACAGGTTGATTGGCAACCCCCAGGGCTTCCAGTCGTGGATGGCACAGATGGAAGCGCAGATGCACCGCTACAGGCTGACGGCGAACCTCTTGGCAACGATACGCCGAGACGAGATGGACTAAGGGACCGATCCAAGCTTTCGATATCGCCCGATGACAACCTCGAGTCTTTTGACTACTTCCCTGAACGTACACCACCCGCGATTACTGGGCTAAACGGGTCTCGCAGGAGTTCTTCCCAAATGCCAGGTCAAACAAAACGGAAATCCGATACCCGTGGTGATACTCCTGGTCCATCATCGAAAAAAACTAAGACGACTCGGCGCAATCGTCAATTCACTCCTATGCCGCCGCCCAGCGATGGTAGAAAGAATACCGATCAATACCTTCAATTAACAGACGGGAGTATATATGTCAAGAAGCTTTCTAATCTCGGGCCACCCCGTATTGGATGTGAGAGTTGTCGCCTTAAGAAAACAGGATGTAAGCATAAGGAAGAGATCAGGGCGAGAGGGTGGTGTGACGACGATAGGTTGATTTTAGATACGGACGGGAGGCCGGAGCAACAGGGCCTGGATGATGATGATGGCGATGAGACTGTAGATGATACCCCATCTAAACCTGGATCTGCTGGGGTTCCTGTCGAAGCAAGGAAGGACAAATCGCCCGTTAAAAGCACTTTTGCATCCTTGTCATCGTCCCCGCAGAAATCGACTTCTACTGCAGCTGCGCAAAAACAGATTTCCACTCCGAATCCCAAGCCAACAAATAATAGGGCCGCCGATGGTAATGGGCCGCCAATTGGATACAAGGGACGGAAGCCTTCATGCGAAGATTGCAAAATTCTCAAGGCATTACTCTCTCCTGCTTCTCATACCACGGAAAGGACTAATATAAAACAGAAGAAATGCCTACACCAGGACACGTGGAAGCTTGTACAAGACAAGCAAGCTGCTGCTGAAGCCAAGAAGGCGTTGAAGAAACACGAACAAACCCACCGTCGCCAAGCAAAGGAGTCCAAGCGAAAAGCCACAGTTCAAAGGCAAAAGGCCGGTGCTAAGTCTTCCGATGTCAAAGAATTCACTCCGGTAGTGGAAGTGGAAGAATCGATTGTTTTGCGAGCCCCTGCACCTCCCTCCGCACCTCCCTCTGCGCTCCCTTCTGTACCTCCTACCGCAGCTCTCTCTGCGGCTCTCTCTGCGGCTCTCTCCGCACCTCTCCCTACATCTTTCCCTGCACCTCCCTCTGTGGCTCTCCCGGCGGCATCTCCTACGGCGACCCCCGCGAAACCCCCTGCAGAACCCGTGGCACCAGCTGTGGCACCCGCTGTAGCTTCCCCTGCACCGGCTATTAACGCTCCTCCGGCAAGAGTCCAGTTAAAGGTACCATCTAAGGCAGCATCAAAAGCTCCGTCGCCTCCCAAGGAAGCGAAGAAATCCACTCCTAAGCCTAAGGGCAAAGCACCTGCTGATGACTTCGACTTGGGGTTGGATACTTCTATCCTCGAGGAAGCACCTCAATATACGTCGACCGCAAAGGTTGTCCCACCTGTTGGCGATCCTAGTATTATGGCACCACCAATGGATGTCTTTGACGACTCGCCGAAAGCCCCCAAGGCCGTGCAACAGCCACGGATTGTGCCTCCCCCCCCCCCCTCTCCTATAGCAGCCACAGCCGATTTACAGAAAGAGTATATTGCGGCTCTTCACCAACGGACGGCCACGTCAAGACCAAAAGTTACTTATACTAGTAGCAACAAGTCTATCAAGAGGAAGTCAGAGGAGGAAAGTCCGGAACAGGCACAGGCCAGGAAGATGAAGAAAGAACCGGTTGATGGGCAGACAACATTTGAGAATCTGAGGCAACTATCATTGGGGTTGAGAGTGAGGGGGCAGAGGGGAGGGGAGGTTTGTTGAGTCGCAAGTAGGAGTAGATATAGCATGTCAAGAGTTGGGGGAGGAGGTAGAAGCACTGCTTTTCTTTTTTCTTATTCTTTTTGATTTGCTGCTTGTCGTCTTCATGCGGATGGTGTGCGGAGTTACCGTGGATTTGGCTTTTTGAAGTTATGGGCCCTCCCCCACCTCCACTTCTAGTTCATCCATCTTCTCTTCCCTTTCTCTTTTTGATTATTGCAATGTGATGGGAACTGGTGTTATAGTGATGGAGCGCACGTTACTTGCCTTACCTTTACTTATTATGGGCGGAGTTTTTTTACCAGCATCTTTGTTTCGTTGGGATGGAATAGGTGTTTTCTTGTCTGTTTTTCTTTGAGATTCTATCTTTTTGGGTTTTTGTGTTTCTTTACTTTACAATCAGGGTCTTCCTTCATACTATTTCCCATCTCGTTCATATGCGTAGTTTTTTTCTTTTAGGGTATTCATATCTGTCTACCTTCTGCAAGCATGGGCGTATCTGCTATTTTTTGTGATTTTTTTTCCATATGGGCTGGCTGGTGTGCTTGTCGTGCATGCATGTTTCTTTTTAGTTTTGTTGTTTGACTTGCGTTTTGTAATGTCGTTTGAGACGGAGAGGGGCTTGAGAGAGAAAGATGAGAAGAAGGAAGGGAGACGATTTGTAGTTCTGAAGACGAGCAGTATAGTTATTTATGATTTCTATGGAGTTTGGGTCTGTCCTTGCTAGTTGTGGAAATGGGAGATTTATTAGGAGGACTGAGAATAAGAAGATATCTGTTATACTTGCAAAGAGGATTGCGGCCCTGTCTAGATAAGCCCGGGATACTGATTGTGAAAAAGCTATATATTTCTCCCAATTAGCCACCAATTCTCCCTCAGTTGAGGCATGTGTATCCGATCTCTAGCAACACACCAGTTCCTCTACCTTGATTACCTTGGATCCTGCGTTGAAGGAACTATTGCAAGAGAACGTGTTGATGGATTTGTAGGTTGAGAGATGGAGGCCACTGTATCCTCCTAATATTGTGCCTAGGGCAGTGACGGGGATCGGGGATCTCCTGACATGAGACGGGACGTAAAATGAAGGTGGTTAAGATATCTGTAAGATAAATTCCTAAGGCCTGCGGGTGATATCGAATGATTCCATTTGGCGCAACCGCACACCCTTGGTCTCGTAGTGGATAAGGCAACTAATAACCGACGGAATCTCTTCGTCATTCACAAAGGTTTGTCGGATGAAACCTCATACTTCCTCTTTGTGGAGTCTCCAGCATTTAAAATACAACCGGTGTTTGGAGTCCAATATAAAGCCTTGCTCTTCTGCCCATATAACCGTTCGTTCATTTTCATGGGGTTTTGTGGGTGGGTTTCCAGGTTTCTTGGGAACGAAGGTGAGAGGCAGCATTTTCGCCTTGATACTGATCCTTGAAGACATGTAGTCCAGTTATCCATATATAAAATAACCCAGCCCCAGAAGCTAAGACAGCGATATAGAGTCTCCTATATATGTGCAGAATCTGCCATAACTAACTATAAGCCCATGTCATGATTACGGTCAGTCAAGTTAGCTTCAGGACCTAGAGTTGGGTAGATCCCGTCAGTTGAACAGGAGGAAAGAGAAAAAAGGCAGAACGAAGAAGGTGGTGAGACGTGTATAAGAATTGTCTGACAAGGGCGGCGGTGGTGGTAGAGATAAGCTTTTCGCTTATCTACCCACTCTCTCCACTAACCTACTTAAGAAGTCTAGGCATCTATTAGACAATCCTCTCATCCATCACAGCTTTAAGTAGGGAACGCTGGATTAGGAGGGTGAAATGGGATGCGAAGTGAGTTTCGTGTCGTAATACTCCATGAAGTTGTCGACAGAGTGGTATCAGTATCAACCTCGAAAGCATGGCAGAACGAGAGAGCTGTTCTTGTACATATTCCGCGGCATGCCACCTGGTGTGCATCATAAGGAATTTTGTAGCCCAAACCAAAGTTATCCGGACGAACTTCCAAGGCATGGCACAACCTTTGAGATTGGAGGCGCGAGTCTTGATTTTGGCGAACGTTCCGAGCCCAATTACGCCCAGGTTTCGAAAGGTCAAAGTAAAACTATGCGGAGACAAAATGTAAGGTAGCCAGCGTCTGGGTGGATGAGCGAGGTAGAGATTGTTGAAACGTAACTAGGTTAAGAAGTCAAATGTAGTGACTTCTTCAAGGTTAAAGGGAAGAAGTACTGGATTGCTGGTATCAGCTTTGATTAGGCTGTTGTTCCCGGCTTGGCCCCACCCTTGCCCTGCTCTCGTTCACCAAACTTTGCCTCGCTAGCGAACAAGTGAAAGTCTTAATGATGGCAACGGTCTGGATGGTCCCGGTCTGAGGTAGGGCTTAGTCCGCCCCGGTCCAGCAGGAAGATCAGACTTGGGCTGGACGGCTCCAGTCAGGACCGATCCCTATCTGGACGGTTGCCATCATGTAAGTCTGTAGTCTCACTACTGGCGTACCAGTAAGCAGTCCGAGACTAGTGAGTCTGGGCAGAGCACCCTTAGCCTTGTTCTTCCTGCTGCCATAAATCCGATAGCCGCCTTTTTAGTCTGCTACCAAGTATAAATTGAGGTGCTGTTCTTCCGGTTTTACGTCCATGGCAATTGTAGTTTCTCGTTCATGAATCATAAAATTAAACCTTAGTCTGGAGTGAGGGGTTTGCTGCGTAATCACGTGTACGCTAAATCGCTTATATGATGCGAACCGCGTCTCCAACTCATAGCGACAACCCAAGAGCCAGAGCTCCTCGCGCAACCAACAGTATATTCCCCACAAACTATGGTTCGCCTCAATAAACTGGAATGCACCATAAATACGGCGAACGGTGTGCTAAAAGAATTTCCCGTGCCTCCTAAAGACGACAATGATTCCGGCACTGCATATCCGCTCAAGACGGTTTATATCAAAGCTGAGGAGGGGAAGGAATTCTATATCGAATTTCAGGCGCACTATTATGTTCCCCAAAACGAGCCGAAATATGACCATTTTGAGCTGTTGGTCGTTCTGGATGGTCGCGCAGAGAATAGTGGAACCCAGCTCACTAGACCATTATGGTGGTCGAAGGATTCGCGACTTTCCCGCAGGTCTTCGGCAAGCCGTACGATTAAGGGGCGGACAAACGGCAGTGAGCTCAGAAGATTTCGTTTCTCAGTGATCCAGTTGACAGAAGAACTCAACGGGAAAGGGCATATTCCGGACGAGAAGCTAGACTTTCTTGGAGAGATCAAGGTTCTTGTGTCGCGTTTCAGGGCAGACGGCACCTACAGCGACCGGAATGGAAGCCCAATCATGGATCCTGAGGATACCGTGCATGAGAAGAATATTAAGAAAATATTGGATAAAACCCTCACCACAAGGTAATCTTGTCACCTCAATCAAGGTTCAAATATATTACCTCTCACATAAAAGCCACCAGCTACTCTCAACCCGAAACTCGCCCCTTCAAACCAAATACAAATGGCAAAACACTCGATTCTTGGAAACAACCGTACGCCGTGTTTCGTTTCCTGTATCGATCTGAAAGTATTCGAACCCGCTTAGTTCTGCGTTTGCTTGGAGTCGTGACTAACAGCTTCCCTTAGGTGCTTTGAAGGATCTCGGAGTGATTCCTCGGACTCCAGCGGCGTCGCCTGTCCCCGATGAGCTCATGTCTCGTGAGGACCTTCTAAAGGAGCTGAAAAAGCTACGGGTAATCCATCAAGCGATTTCTTGGCAAGCAATAGGTAGGATTAACATGCATCGACACCACAGGAAGAAAAAGAAAGTGTGAGAACTTCTGTCAAGCGAGAGCGTGAAGACGAAGAATTATACTCGCAACCGAATCGCCAGCCCAAACGCAAAACGAACTCGAAGTCACAAGGTGGAAGTACGGCTCCGGAGGTTATCGTATTGGATTGAGACATTAAATATTGGTTTCGATACTGGCTATATTTGGTTTTTTGTTTTGGTGGGTTTGGTTCTTGGGTGTTAGTGATACCGCTTTATAATTATGATCGTCTCCTTTTAATTCTATATTAATTAATTACATATTCATTTTATCTGCTTGTTGTCTACTACATGAAAAAGGGGGCATTTTTATTACCGTCTGGCGAGTGTTGTATTATGCCAAATGTCTTGGTGCGATAAACTGCTGCAATCCCATTTATTATTGGCCATAGTTATCACTTTCTCAGTGATTACAAAATTTTGTAGTGGTCTATGACTACTGGTCATTAGATAAAGCTTAATAGTTAGTAGAATATGGTAGTATTCAAATTTTTGTAATGGCTTTAGAACAGTTCTAAATCTTGCGCACCTACACCTAAATCAGAGCAAGCCGTGTAAGTACTTACAAGCCGTGCTGCCATCCACCCTTGCTGTTTATGTGCTACACCATCATGATCAAGGTGTCTTGGCAGGCAAGCCATCCACAGAATCAACTTACTCAAATGGCTGCCCGTTGGTGTGCTGTGCACGCATGCACACACACAACGCTACAGAATCTTGGAAAGTGCAGAAATATACTCAGCGCAAAAAAGTAAGTCGGAGATGTGCCAGTCCCATAACGTAAATATTACCTCCTGCAATCGAAGTGCATCTGGTGACAATAGTTGCAACAGAATAAGCTGTTTAATATCTAGAATGATATTCAAACGGTTATACTACAATTCCAAGCTTAAGATGCCCCTGCAACCACCATCTGGAAGAAAGCAGTTAAAAAATTTGGAAGCCATCTCTAGTAGTGATGGTTGTATGACAATATGGTGTATTAATGATATACACAGCTAGCTATATGCTCAATGAAATGGTTATTTCGTTCATCCAACCTCTAACTATCAACAGATGGTGAACCCCAACCATTATTCAATGACCATTAGACTGTCCGGAAAAACCCCCCTTTTTTTATGTAGTATGGAATAGCTAATAGTAGTTTTGTGCTCTATACTCTAGTGTCTACTCGTCGAAAAAAACAAGTATAGGGACATATAAACCCCTAACCTTGCTTTAATGCCCCATGCTAACCTCACCTAGATTAGGGTTTTAGGTGCCCCCATACTTGATTTTTCGTTCCACCCAACATCGAACTAGTTTATCCGTAACGTTGAAGAATTGATACGCACTCCAGCTAGGACCAAACACCCTAAGTTGAGCTATCACTTAGCTGACAAAATACAATCTCTGTTTAGAAGAGACGATGTTCAACTCCAGGGTTAGGTTTCATCGGTTATCTTAACGCGTTCATTCCGCGTCTTCCGCGGATACTTCACCAATGTCGACGCCGCCTCCCAACCCCAGTCTCTTCGCCGAGCTACACCGTCTTACCGCTCTGTCGCACGCAGCAGCTAATACCCACTCCTCTTTACACATCTCCACAGCTTCCTCTACCTACGATACCGACCTCCATGCTACAAACACGCAGCTCCGACGTCTCATCATAGATGATGAGATGGCAATTGCATCTGTGCGTCCCCTGCCCTCCTCTCCATATCTAACTAACCCTCTCCCAGCTCCAATCGCAGCTCCCCCAGCCCAACAACAACAAAACGTGCCACCTCCATGCCTCCATTCTAGCAAACCAACAATCCTTCGCCGACGCAGGCTACATCCCGCCCGCCTCCTCACCGCTAAACCTGCTCCTCGCCTACCGCTCCGTCCTACACACCATCGCCTCCAACACTGCCTCGCTCCCCATCGTCCGGCAGCAACTCGAGGACGCGGCGCGCTCGCTTTCCGCGGCAAAGACGCTGCTCACAGAACAGCAAACCTTGCATACATCGCTCGAGGCGCACCTGCAGGAACTTGAAGACCCACCCATTGCGAGCCACGCAAACAATGCTACCTCCGAGCTGAAGGCACGGAATAAAGAGCTCCGACAACTCAGATTGAGGACAATGAAGGCGCTCCAAAAGTTTTTTGGTACGCATTTGGTGGCTCTGCTGGAGATCGAGGAGCTTGGTGGACCCGTTGCGGGATTGGCCAGCGAGGAGGTTGATGCGAAAAAGGTACTGGCGCGCAGAGGAAGGGGGCAGATGACGCTAGAGGAGGCGTTTAAGGCCAGGAGGAGAAGAGAAAGGGGTGACGGTGAGGAGGATGAGGATGAGGAGGCTGAGGATGACGGGGGTGTGGAGAGTGAGATGACGGAGTTGTTGCAGGATCTGATGAATAAGAGTCTGGAATCTGAATCGTATGTTACGTTGGCTCGGGAAAGCGCTGTGGCGAGGTTTTTGGTCAGGGCGAAGGTTGCGGAGTTTCATCAGAGGGATGCAAGGAAGATTAAGCTGGTGGATTTTGGAGGAGGCTTCGACGAGTAGTGCTGGCTTTGGGTTATGAAGTTTTGAGGCGGGCGTTTGGGATGGTCTTTACTGGTGTAAATATACCTCTTAGTACATTTCTCTTCAAACTTGGCGGGCATATGGCGGCGGCAGCGGCGGCGGAGCTAGGCCAGACAGACCGCCAGTACCCGCCGTTGTCAAAGAGTATCCCTAGACCTAGATATGAGTTACTATCTTGCTGCGCGATGCAATAACACCTGCAACGAGCACCTCTTCAACGACATCTTTACAACAAAGATAGAATTAAGAATTACCCAAATCCTTATAATTGAACCTAATGCAACTTGAGAGAAAATGCAGGAGAATTGAACCAATTGAAGGGTTGTGGCAACCCCAAAGTTAGAGTAATTGCTTCTGGCGTCGCCTAGCGAGACGCAAGCCCCTACGGTCTAAGGTATCTACACAGTGCCTAGTCAGTTCGGTGGGAGATATCGATACGTGCACCGTCCGCCCTCCTAGGCAGGCGATGTTGGATCGAGAAAACCGTATACAAAATCTGTCTGAGTGTTGTTTCTACCTGGTGAGACTAAACTAACGTGCACGGACGGATTTCTATGTGGTTTTTTCGATCTAACATTGCTTATTTCTCTATTAACCGCAAGATAGGTGTGCCCAAAGTTGGTTTGACCTTCTCCTTCACTTTACACAGCCCCTAGGTACCTTCGGCATTCATTAATCGAACAATTGGGAAGGTTTCACTTGCTCTAAATCCGTTTTTTGGGCATGTTTGCTCTCCATTATTTGCCCAGAGTTTCTTCTCCCCCCGCCTTATATGTACTTCTACCCTTACTCCCATTTCTACTTATACCTACGTTTCAACCTCCATCTCCACTATTCCCTCGGGTAGCAGAGAATCCACTCCACGCCACCTAAATATACAGCAACTTGTCTTGCTCTTCCACAAGATGCCGAGATTGAACAACCTCGAGTGTTCAATCCATACAGACGAGGGCCCAATCAAGGAATATTCAGCTACAGCCACACATTTTGACAATGAAGATTTTCCATGCAAAACGGTTTATATCCAACCCGAAGCCGGTAAACATTTCAAAATCGAGTTTACTGCTCATTACTACGTCCCCCCTGCCGGTGACCCGAAATATGACTGTCTTGGGATTCAAATATCTTGCGACGGCCACACAGAAAAGTATTGTTCCCTAACTGATAGTATGTGGTGGCGGGGATCGGGAAGATGCCGGAGTCCTGTGGTTCGTAGCATCGTGGGCTATCAAACGGCGCCGGACGTCCTCAAGCGGTACATCTTCTCACCGATACAAACAACAGAAGAGAGGTGCAAGAGAGCAGAGGGGGTCGGCGAGATTTGTGTCTTCATCATTAGAGTCAACATGGGTGATGCCTGTGAGGTGAATTGGCCGAACAGTGAGCCAGCTTCTGTGGGGAATCTCTTCGAAAGGGATTTCAAAGTCCTCGGCTGTGTTACCGGGTATGTCTAAATTACGCCTTCCTGGTTGTATGGCTGACATTTGGTGAAGATATGAAAGGGCCAGGCGTGGAAGTGGGCATTACTATGAGGGCATCAAGCATCTCAACTCAATGAGAAAGCCCTTCGCCATGTTTCGATTTTTGTATAGAACAGATAGTACGTCCTCTCTCTGTTGGCATCGGATTACAGCTAATTAGCTTGCTGTTTCAGACGAGTTGAAGCGCTTAGGTGTGATCGAACGTACACGGACGCCGATGTCGTCACCGTCACCGCTCTCATCTGCTGAGAATGATATCTTAGACGAAGAGCGTTGGTTGAGCAAGAGGCTTGCGCAATTGCAGGTATTGTTGATAAGTACTAATAATAGTTTTTATTACACATGATGCTAACTAAACGTGGCAGAAAGCTAGAGAGAGACGTCAAACCGTCAAGAGGGGAAAGGGAAGGGGAAATTCCACTGAGCGACTGGCGAAAAGAACCAAACAAAAAGATAAAGATGTGGTGTATATCGATCTGACTGGGGAGTCGGCTGGAGAATAAATGGGCGGGTTTTAGAGCGCTGGAATTGGATTCAGCATGTGTATTCGAAGGGTGAGGCGTGGGTTTTCTTGGGATCGTTTTGGTTCGGGGTGGGATGGAGCTCGCCTCAGACTGTTCTGTTAAGAGAGCAATGGAATAAGGGTCATGATTAACACTTAAGAAATTTCAAGAATCTACGGTATGGTGTTTCGCTCTAGTTTTCACCTATCACTATAAACGCTAAGCGCACACACCCACAAGCGCAGCTCATACCAAGCTTCCTGTGAACCCCTGCGCTACGCGCAGCCTATAGGGTCCGCGCAGGCCCATGCACTATACTATCTAGTTGCCTAGAGAAAAAACAATAACTTACTGATGATCTGTCACATATCAGCTCGGTTTGGAGTACAGTACCAAGCACGGAGATACGAAATGCACCTGGAATCTACTAGTACGTACATTGTCTAATATACGTCATTTCAAACCGGTCTGCATGCCAGACTTGTTATATAAGGAAGCCGCCTGAACATCATCTATTGGACAGTAGAACCGTCTATCCTGATATAGGTAATATTGGATCAAAAAATCACAAGCGAACCTGTCAGTGCACGTTGGTTTGGCCTTGACCTCATCTAAAATAGACAGAGCAAACACGCACAGACATATTTTCTATGTGGTTTTTTCGATCTAACATTGCCTACGACAGATAGTGTCTAGGTAGGAATGTTATATGAGAAAGTTTCATTCACGAGGAGAAGTTGAATAGGCTAAATATGTACCAGCCGAACTCAGACTTCAAAAATCCCGCGCATATCTGCTTATGTATTTTAGACTACCTGCATCAAGCGCGTACTTAACATTATGAGTTCACAAAGAGCTTTTGGTTCGCTAGAAGATTTGGCAGAAAACGCTGTGAGCCGCAGGAAGCTTTGGTTCTAATGGCCACGAAAGGCTGTAAAGGTTTGATTTAGAGTATAGTGGCAGTGATGTTGCTGACCTGCTCATCTGAGTTCTCCACGTCATCGCTGGCACTTCAACACCATCACTACCATCTTCACTGTACCCAGCACTGCTTGGGTTGATCACCAACTTGAGTGGCCTCAGCGCCTATATCTGCACCTGCACCTGCACATGGAGTTCATACGTCCGAATGCCATAGAAAGTGGGCAGTAGATTCCGTTGAGTCCGGGATCTAGCAATGATTCTCCACTGCTCCCGAGAAACCTCTGGTTGTGTACCTCCTCACTATGCCCATAAGAGATCGCGAGATTTGCCGGAGCTAGCAATCGTGGAGTTAATTAAGCTCTTGGGGGAAGGAAGAAGGGTTGGTATGGCTATAAACTCAAAAAACAGGGTTTTATTTCTTGTAAATTTCTGTCCTGAAATCCGCATCAAAAAGTCGGTTAGGGTTATCCCACATAAAGCTTCAAAAAGTTATTCTACGGAATATGTTCCGAATGATCGAAGGGTTCTGCTGCATAATAGCTAATCTCACAAACCAATATGTCACGGCACAAAGTTTACTCTTTTATCAATAGACCAAACCATAACATCATCCGGCGCAATGGGAGGAAGCCAAAAGTACTATAAATCAGAGCCATAACGAGTCCGAGAATGATAACTAGAGTAGAAGGGCCATCGTACGGGTCAATCTGAGGCGGCTCCAGCATAAGAAGGGACACTGCGAGGATCAGGTATACCGGTGCCAGGAAAAAGAGAATGATATGATACCAGCAGAGTATTTCAGGATATCCCACGAGGGTCGGAATATTCTTGCGAGATTTGTATCGTTTCCCAACACACATCTTATTTAAGTCGTCCGTAGCTGTCGACTTTTTCCAATCGCGGTGGAGACGGATTAGCTTGCGGTCTCTTTCGTCAACGATCTTTCTGCGGGCGTAAAGTGCATCAGCGTCCGGAATCTCTTCCATTTGCGGAATAACGTGATATGTTTCTTGATCTTCTGGATCCCTAGAGCTGGGGATCTTTAGGTCCTCTTCCGACGGCGAATGCTCCGGGGTGGGCCTTTTCGATAGTGCCACCCATTGCTTCGAGTTCAACCTGCGAATTTCCGGTGTGTTCTTTATAAAGTCAACGGCTTTCTGAGGACTCAGCGTCGTGTACTGCTTCTGGTTATCCTCGTCCCACCAAAAGCCGCCCGGGCAATCCATTTCGATGGGGGTTTCGAGGTCGGGATTTGTGCAATCCCATGAGCCTTGGGCGCCATACAGGAGCAACTCGATAAGATCACCCATTTGTCCCTCCTCGCCGTGTAAACAGTGGCAGCCCCCGGGAGAGTCCGGACGACACGCCTTTGCCTAAAATTACATTAGCACTGTCGCCATAGAATGTTAGGGATCGTCAAGCCTGACATTCGCCCCCAGATAATGAGCAAATTCGTAGGAGATCGTTTGGAATATCAGCCATATTACATGTGCCACTGGCTTTCCTTCCTGTACACCTTTTTCGACAGAGTAGAAGAGTCCGGAATGGAGTTGGATGACCCCTGGTCGAATATATTGGTGACATCCAATGAAGTTTCCGGGAAGTGCGTCAATCCACACTTTCGTTCAGTTAGTAGATGACTAAGAAGTGGATAGCATCAACATCCTACTCACCTTCTGGAAACTTCTTGGATAGCCACTCCACCACGGCAGCAACTGTATTTCCTTCATCAGACCACAACTAGAAGACACATTGGTATCTTCACTTACTTTCTGACTCTATTGGTGGGCCCTCATACTCAATGTTGTCTGTCTCCTCGCTGAACCGTCCTTGACTCTCCCTTAATATGATTGCGTATTTTGCAGCATTTGAGGGATGACATAGTGAATCTCGAGCCCATTCTACCAACCGGTATATGTAGTGCTCCCTGGTGAGATACCCAAAGCTGTCTTCCTCGCCTAAACGCCTGTCAAGAATGCGGAGCGGTTTCTTTACTGGATATCGAACATGCCAAGGAAGATTAGGGATTCTGCGGCGGAGTAGAGGTATGTTCGACCTAATATTCCGGCATCTGTTCTGGAAAAGCTTCGATTGATAGTGGGAAAGGGTTTTAGGTTGGAGATTGTTGTGAGATCCAATTTTCATGGCTTCGAAAAGCTGGATGATATTGTTAGTTGGGGCGTATGTGGTGTCCATGTATTGGTGGATCCGATGGGTGGTGCTTGGCCAATACAAATCTAGGTGGGTTTCGTCGTCTGCCCTCTCGTCGTCTTCGGTATATTCTTCCATTCGATCCTCTTCTGTTGATTCCCCGTCCCCGTCTCCATCGCCAAATTCCCCGCCTCCATCCTTTTCATGTTTGTCATCTGAATCATCCGAGCCGTCATCTGGATCTCCTTTGTCTCTTCCATATACGCCTACAGATCCAGGATCCTCACCATGCGATTTACTTGTTCCACTGGCACTATTAGTACAATCACTTTCGTCATTGTCTTCGGTGTCGCTTGTCTGGGGGTCGCCGTCGTACTCCTGTCCATTTGGAAAGACTTGCTGAAACTTCCGGCCGACTGCTTTTGCCACTGTACCAAGTGCCTGCGGAGAAACCTTCTTAACTAGAGGGACTTTGCCGAAATTCCCGGGTACGGTGTTAAGCAGTGACGCTGAATGAAAGTCTTCCATAAGTATTTCTCCGTCTGGTCCGAAAAGCGGCTCGGGTTCGGAAGCAATAGGAAAGGAATCGTCCGTGGACTGCTCCCCTTGTGCGTATCGGTCATGCCGCGATTCAGGTCTAGCAGGGAGATAATCAAGCCATTCATCCTCCATACTTATTTCATGGCTGAGTACCTCCTCAAGTACGGATGAATAATTGTATGGAAGGGTTGGCGAACGCACAGGCTTCTCCTCCTCTAAATAACCCCACTTCTTATCGTTGTTCTCATTCACAGCAAGAAGTTCCTCGAGCGGAACAGAAGCTACTGGAATCCCCGAGAAACAAATCTCCTCGTCTGGTTCGGGAGTTGTCATCCTGATCCTCATTCTACTGTTCGCGTCACTTCTTTTCTTTTCCCATTCCAGTACCTCGTGCTGGGCCTCGAATGGAAGTTCGTTACGAAGGTGAAAATTCTCGCCATTTTCGTCTGTAATGATGATGGTCGGGCCAGGAACATCAAGACGACGGGAACCACTCGACCTTTTTGACGATGATGACTGGCTCTGTGGCTGCATCGCTTCTCTTTCTACCATCCCTCGTTCCTTCGCCTGAAACCAGCTCTTTGTATGAGCCCTTAACTTGTGGTTAGACTCCAATGGAAACGTCGGCGGAACCGGCGAATCAAAATCCATACTACTGTCTTTCGCTTGCGCTTCCCACTGGAGATTCCGGTATGCTTCAATAGCAAGCTTGTAAGACTTCATCAAGCGCTCGTACTCTTGCTGTGCCAGCCTTATAGAATGTATGCATTCCCACCAATCACAGCCCAGATCATGTAGCTCATCCCTTGCCATCTCCCTCAACTCAGTGTAGTTTTCAATTTCCTTCTGCGTCTGTCCCCTCGTCAGGTCTGTGGCCTTACCACCGAACTTAAGTTGTTTTAACGCAGTAACTACCTTATTCTCCTTATCCGCCACATCCCAGTATTTTTCATAAAGATTCCCCAACCTTGCCCCCAAGACTAAAAACACTACCGCCCAGCTATGCCAGATGATATCCAGTGCTGCACACTGGTTCTCAGTTTGTATACGCACCTCCGGCTCTAGCTTTGGATTATCCAGTGCGGCTACATGTTGCTGTAGTTCATTTTCTTTCATGGCAGTAGCTGCCTCCGAAAAGTACTTGTAAAGTGTGTCGAGGGTAGTAATTGCGCACTGGCGCCGCGAAGCTTCTATGTCTCGATCGGTGACAATATAGATTAGGGTACGGACATAGTCGACGGCCTCTGTAACTGCGTGATGGGATGAGGGTGGCTTGGTCAGGTTCAGGGAGGTTAGAATCAACAACGTCATCTCCGAGACTCGCGAGGGGTCGCAGTAATCGAGCTTTTCATAGATGAATTCTAATTCTTCCCTGGGTAGGAGCTGTTCCTTGTGGGAAAAGTCGGCGAGACGTTCGTCTGATAAGTGGTTCATGAGGACGGTTTATGTCTGTCTTCTAATGGGTTTTTTGAGAAGCTAATGGGATGTATCCTGTGTATTGATGTAGAGACCACCCGAGAGGCACTGCGTCCTTGCTGAGCCTTGTATATATCACTGTAAGTTATGTGTTTCATCTGTACCTTTGTTGATTCTAAAGACAAAGGCTCATAACAAAGGTGGGCTACTCGGAGTTCCCATCGGGACACTGAATCTCCGGGCATTGATGCGGGGGAGTACCTTCTCAAGGCCATACTGACATCTGTGGTTTCTGGAACTGCCTCCTGTTACTCGGCTTCCTGTCACTGAGGTCCTTTACTCCAAGGTCCCCTCGGTTCAACCCCAGTGTAACTATTAGGGGTACTGACAGCTGTGTTATCATTGAGGTGTTTGCCATGATCTTTCGAGTGCATGTACTGTTTCAAGCTTCCATCATGATGACTCGGGAATCGGAGTCGGGAACCGGGACATCGACACACCTACCTTAATAAATATAGGATTATAAGCCGTCACATTACCACCAAAAGATACCCAGTCGATTATGGAATCATTCAAGTGTTATTGACTAAAGTACAGATCGAAGCTACTGCAGGTCGTCGCATCTACATCCCTTCCCGAGTGACGCAATATGCATTTACCCTCTCACCTGCCCAAACTTTATCCCGCCTGCACCTCCGCCTGCACCTTTGTTTGCACCTCGGACCAACACAACAATGCAGCGCCTTCTCCCCCCTCTCCGGCGGCGCCTCAGCACCTCTACAAATCTCTCCAGTGCCGATGACGCCCTCCTAAACCCCGCCTTCCTCGAGCTTGCCTCCGAGATCCCCTCCTCCGCGGCACCTCCTTCACATCGCCGGCGTGACTCCTACGCCTCTCCCTTCCCTGAGGAAACAATTATCCCGTACACACCTAGCACAACTCTCGAAACACTGCAACCCTACATCCCCTCGACGGCCATGACACCGGCGGGGCTCTCAAGTGCGTTGTATCGTGAGACCGCGCGCATCCGGCGGAACAGCGAGAAATGGATGACGTTATCGAAGTGGCGGAACTACGACCGTAAGCGTGTGCTGATCTCGAAGGGGGTTGTTGACGGCGGGTATAAAGTTTCTGCAAAGATTGAGGAACTGGAGAAGGGCACGGTTGTGGGGGAGGCAAGACGGTTGATGATGCGGAATGGGACTGCAGGGACGAAGAGCAAGCGGTTGGTTGTTGCGGGAGTGGAGGAGAAGGTGAAGGGGTTGAAGGTGCCGGAACTTGAGGGTGTGATAAGAGAGAGGAAGAGTATCAAGGCATAAGAGTGGTGGTGCTCGAGAAAATCTGGGAACGAAGTAGTGGTGGTGGGGCTTTGTATATTACGAATGAATAGAAACGCATAGATTCTGTGAACGCCCAACACCCCGTCCGTATCACCTCATCTTCATCCCCCCGATTCCCTCCATAACCCCCGCTTCCTCAACCTTCTTCACAACAGCCTCAACAACCCCCCTAATCCCCTCCAACTCTTCGTCAACATTCCCCCCTCTCCCTGCTGACGAAAAATTCACCGAGCACCCGACATACGCGGGCCTTCTTGTCCGCTTCGCAAGGATCTTTGCAACCCGTGTTGCCATCTCAAGTGTGTCTTCGCGGATATACAGCGGCGTTGATAGTGGTGAAGGTTGCGTAGTCTACACACATCAGTCGCGGGTCGCGGAGGACAGGGACGGAAGGAAAGAGTGAACCGAAGGCAGTGCGTATACAAAGCTTCCCAGCGGCGCGGGGCCGGGAGGTGATTGGGGGGTGCGCGAGGTGAGGAAGAGTAAGATGTGGTGCGTGTGGATTGTTAAGTGGATGTGGATTTGGGATGAGAGAGATTTTGGAAGTGGGATGGCAAAGAGGTGTTGTATTCCAGCTGGTGATAGCTGCTGCTGTTCGGATGCCATTCTGCTGATTCGTATAGTGTCGTATCTAGATGTACAATCTGGTGTGGGGTTGGTGAGGCTCAACTGAAGCTTAAAGTCAAATAGAACTTTAATTACTTAACTTCCAAATGCGAGTAATCTATGCACTACAGTCCAAAGTTGCCATTCCAGTACTACGATGTATATCTCTCCATCTATGCCACTCCAATAGACAAACAAGTTCATAATAGCCTTATTGCAACTTCAACATCAACAATAGAACACAATCAGATCAAAAAGCAGTACTCATACAAACAAAAGAAAACAAAGAACACGTCCAAACGTTAAACCCGCCTACTTAGTAATGAGACCAGTATTCACCACTAATCCACCCGTTGAGCATGGCCAACGAAGCCTCGGGCTGGTTGTAAGGCATCATGTGGCCGGCTTGATAGACAGTCAAGAAAGTCAGGTTGCCACTGCTCTTGAACTGTCCAACCTCCTTATCATTAACCTTAAACGGTCCAAGAGGGACCTTGTTGTAGTCCTTCTTTCCACTCCACTCTAACTTCTCAGTCCAACCGTGATTACCGAGCCAGTTGCAGATAAAGTCGGCATCACCAGCATAGATCAAAACGGGGATCTTGGCCAGAAGATCGACAACAAACTTGTGGAACGGAAGCATCCAATCGCCATGTAGCAGGAAGTTCCTGTTGATGTCAAAATTGCAAGACTCATACGAGGAAACTTCAGCACCGAGAGCCTCGATGACTTCAGGCTTATTCAGGTATTCGGAAATCCAGCCAAGCTCAGAGTAGCACAGGTTGTTGGAATCCTCGCAAGGTCCGCGGATGTCGTAAACATTCATACCGCTGCGCTGGTAGGGACCGATCATGGCATTGTTGCAGTAGATGGAGGCGGGGACACAAGACCAAACGGATCCGGAATTGTAGCAGTTCTGGATGAGACTGGTGCATCGTGGTAAAGCTTGATCCATAGCACTGCACTCGGACTCGCCAAGTACAGCTGGGTATCCACCCTTACCACAAGCCATGGGGCGATAGTATTCGTACTGGGTGAGACCATCAGTCAAGCCGTTACCAATAGCAACGGACTTGAGGTTGATGTTTCGGTTCTTGTGAGAGAGAATCTCTGCGGCAAACTGAGGAATATAGTGACTATGATTTCGTTAACGGCAGTTCTTCGTTGACTGAATTATATTACTTACCCAGCATATGATTCACCCGAAATGTGGAAATCCTGTTGGGTATACTCTGGGAACTTGTCGAAAAACATGGTCAAGAACGCGTAGACGTCCTTACCAGCTGCCTGGGTGCTGGAGACACTGTCGTCGGAGTAAGAGTAACCAACGTTGACAGGCTGGTCCAGAAAGATGACGGAAGCATTGGCGTTCCATGAGTATGGGTTGTGAACAATCTTGATGTTCTTGTCGATGGACGCAGGTCCCAATTCCATGAAGAGACCGGTCAGCGATGAGCACCCTGGGCCTCCGTTTAACCACAGCACGACGGGGTCGTTCTTCGGGTCATTTCGCGATTCAAAGAACCCTATAACACTATCAGCGCCTGTCTTCATTATCAACCGCCGAGAAATTTACAGAAGAAAAAGTGCTTATCATCCTCCACATCCAAGTAGCCAGAGTACTGCTTGATATCCTCATCAATGCCAAGTCCATTTGGCTTTTTAATCCTCAGCTTGGTCCCCTTCAGCTTCTCGCGACCGTCAACTTTACCAGCCATAGCCGACATCATCTGATCTCCATGAACGATGTGATCCCAGTGGCTGTCTGGTCGTCGCTTGATACCCTCCTTTGGTTTTGCGGGGCTAGCCATAGCTTGAAGCGCTGAAATAGTGTCCTCGGGATAGAGTTTCGCAATTTCGGTCCATGCGGCTGCTGCCTCAACGGGGAGGTCGCCCAGAGTTGCTTTGACTTTATCGAGCGCCTGAGAAAGGAATTGGGGAAGGTTAGACGAACTTGCGCCCAGTGGCTCCTGAGCCGGGTTGGGGAAGTAGGCAGCTGCTCCAAGAGCAAGAGATAGCATTGAAGCTACCGCGAGCTTCATGATTGCGACGATCAGGAGATATGCGACGATCAGGAGATACGCGACTCAGATAAGTTAAGCTAACAAGAGGAGGTGATGGTGGTAATGATAATGGTGATGGTGAGGATAAAGAAGTTTGGGTGTGGACAAGAAGGAGATGGGGCTGGGGCGGAGGAGGAGTCACTTTTGAATGATAGCTTGCAGTGGAGAAGCCGGAGCGAGTGGCAGTGGTGCTCGTACTGCCCAAGAAATATTGAATGCGGTTAGCGCAACTCAGGTACTCCGAGCAGAGCTCTCGCGACCGAGAAGAGCGCAACGTCTCTGCTATCTAGAGTGTCACATCACAAGACGGAGCTTGAAGATAATTTTCTATGCCTTTCTTGAAGGAAATAGACGTAGGATATAGATGTTGACTTCCACTCTTCTCGAAGCTCTGAGTACACGATGCATAAGTAGCCGGACAATAATTCCGAAGGCATGTCTTGGGGCTCAACCGCTCAACAGCAACGAACCACGCCGAGTCCCCTTACATATAAGTACCGGAAGAGCTAGAGGTCCGCCAGCGAATAGCAACAACAAAACATTCCTTCTTACATTCGTCATTTTTATTCCAAACACATTCTGGACAGATAAGATTGCTATCTTCAGCGCGCCGACCTTTGAGATCCAGACAGCCAAGCATCATTAACAATTTACATAGGTTCTGACCGAACAATGCATTGCGAAAACCATAGAACAAACAAGCGCTCGTATTCCCTATTAATCGTCCGCTATTATTTATTATTCATAAACTGACATTCCTAAGCCACCGTTGCTGTCTGTTGCTCCTCCTCGACTATGGGAGGCGTAACGCTGACTTCCTTCCTATGTCGAAAGTCGTCAACACTTGAATAAACAGTGCACAAATGAGCTTACACGGTCCACTTCGCTTCCTTCTCTGGTACCGTTGCTACAGGTGCCTCGTATTTGCACGTCGACCTGCCGCACTGTCCTTTCCGTGGATCCGATTCTTTAATGACAGTCCATCTCATGCACTCCGAAAAGTCGTCATCTTGATATCCGCACATCTCGGTTTGCGTGCTGAGCGTACAGCCGCAGGCCTCGAAATGAGTGTTCGTGTAGTTGCACATTGCGGAGGTGTTGATTCTGCTACCGTAGGAGAAGATTTATAGATAATTCGTAAGACGACTTTCGACACAAAAGACTTAAGTCCTTTTCAGTGGATGTTTTCGACTCGCTTGGTCGGACCCTTTCCTTTTTATCCCTACTCGTTCCTCTCCATGATTGTTTTTTCGTCTGATCCATCGCCAAGAAACGGTTGATCGATGGAAAGACACCCCCACTTTGAGCAAGTAAAGAGACGATCACTCCTTATTTTATAAGTTACGTTGATCATGGAGATGCTTATCGCCCGGTGACGAACCGGTGTGAACCCCGCGTTTCATGCAGGGAAGGATACGAGAATCGACCGTTGTTACGTCCAATCTACAGGTCGCCACTCGACATGAAAGTGTGGAGGTTCAAGGAACTGAACCGGGTTCTGTTCATATTTGGATTGTAACTGCCGGGCTAACTACACCATGTAGAAGTAATCGTTCATCTTGATCATCCTCCACGCCGGCCTTGCCACCATAACCACTATAATAGAGCAAAAAAGTTCGTGCAGTGGAAGTCGACCGCCGGAAACCCCACTTCCGAGGCCACTCTGCCTGTTTTTTTCTTGCGGATCAACCAGTACCAGCCCAAATCCCAAATTATCAACTCATTTTTTCGCATAACGCCTCCGCATCCGTCGCTGACCAGTGTTTACCAAGATCTCGAAAACGTGGAGAGTTTCTGTATGATTCCAGCACTGTCAGCGTTGGATTCAGAGCTATTCAATGAAATGACTAAGGGCAGATCGAAGGGATTCTCAATCAGAAGGTCTCCAAGAAAAGATATCCACATAATGTGTTCAGAACAGGTCTGTGATATTGTATTTCTTTGTCTCATCACTTAGGATCGCGGTGGATAGGGGAGAATAGAGAAGTGCCTACATATTCAGTGCTGGTTCGAATGCCTGCTTGTCTCGTCTGTCTGTCCTCCGAGTTAGATACCATCGTTCCATTATCGTCAGTGCCCAACGCAAGAAGGATGAAAGAAGGTGTCACAGTGAAGGTATGATGGGGAACTTTATGGAGAATTTGCTAGCGTACGGCTGAATTTCGTACCAAGGGTTTAGGGTGACTAACATGCCATTGAAATGAGCCGAGGCAACTAAACACAGTTCAGTCCAACAGCGATGATATATCCCACCAGCTCCTGCTCATCAACCGCCCCCTTATTACTCCTCCCGCCCTAACCACCACGTCGGACATTAAAGACTTCTCCACCCTCTTCTCCCTTACCGGCAAGACTGCCATCGTAACGGGTGGAAGTCGCGGCCTAGGTTTTCACGCGGCCACTGGGTACCTCCCCTGCCTCTCGCCCCGGCCTCCTCCCCTGCTAACTCACAATCCTTAGTCTCCTCCATGCTGGAGTCTCAACTCTAATCATCACCTCCCGCAAAGCAGACGCTTGCACCGCCGCCGCCGTTTCCTCCCTCCAAATCCTCTTCCCATCCGCCAGCATCTCCTCGATCCCCGCCGACCTCTCCAAACCCAGCGAAGTTACCCGCTTCGTCGCCGCAGTATCCGCACAGGTCCCGCGCGTCCACATCCTTATCGCAAACGCGGGCGCGACTTGGGGAGCCCCTTTCGACACCCACCCCGACTCTGCTTTCGCAAAGGTTTTTGACTTAAATGTCCGCTCCGTCTTTAACTTTATCCGCGACATGTCGCCGCTTCTGCAGGCGGCGGGGAGCATGGACGATTCTGCGCGTGCCATTACCGTCGGATCGATCGCGGGAATACAGATCGGGAATGTAGGCGATAATGGAACGTATGGGTATGCGGCTAGTAAGGCGGCGGTGCATCATCTTACGAAGCACCTGGCGGTGGAGTTGGCGCCCAGAGGGATACTGGTGAATGCGATTGCGCCGGGGTTTTTTATTACCAAGATGGCGAAGGGGCTGGTAGAGCTCAGTGGTGGCGAGAAGGCGTGGGCGGAACGGTCGCCAAATCGACGACTGGGACGGCCAGAGGATATTGCGGGGTTTGTGGTGTGGTTGTGTTCTAGGGCTGCCGCGCATTGTAATGGTACTGTGGTGCCGATTGATGGGGGGGCGCACTTGGTGGGGAAATTGTAGTGGATAGAGGAGGTGGGTGTTTGTACTGCGCAACTAAAGGTGATATTAAGGGGCCAGAGAGCACGATGTCGCGGGTGCTCTAAGATGCCATGCACCGTTCCAAAGCTTCCTTTGTATACCACCACAAACGTGCTAAGTGCAAGTCCGTGGTGAGCATTGATGATGCGGCTCGGAGGTGCTATATTCCGCTCCTCCATGAAAGTAGAGTGAAGCTCAAGTGGGCAAAGAGTCCAAACCATTCCAGTACCATAACTGAGTTCAGTTCCACCCCAACATTCTCAGGTAACACCCATCCAGCAAAGCGCTCACAAATTTGGCCGACTGTCTCTCGAGTGACAGAGCATGTTTTGTCGCCAAGCCCGTGTCCTAAACTCCACTCTTATATAAACTCCTCCTCTCCCACTTCCTCCCCTTCTTTTCTTTCTTCATACTTACCTTGACGCGACCCGCTGGATCAAGAAGCAGCGAGCTCCGGAGATACGGCCATCATTGCACAGAGATGGTTTTTGCGGTCTTTGCGAAAGGTCTTAGGATCTTTTGGCGTCACAATTTTTGTTGGCTTCTGACTGGTACTTCGCTTTCGTTGATGTTCTGGGTGCTCTGTTGAAGGAGACCGAGGAGTTGAAGAAGGCGAGGCGGGAGCTATGCCCATACAAGTGCTGAGAAGTATCTACTAAAGCTCTTAAGTACGAACTGTTTGGTACGGTATATACATGCGACCCTCGAGATGTGTGAACTTTACCAACCACATCGCTTCCTTTCAGTTCATGCGTGCTCCCTTTTCATATCCATCTGCTGTATTCTATCATCATTGTTTGCCTGCTTCTCTTCAGCTTGATCGTAGCATCATTATCGATACGAACTCCCACAACGGCTCACCTCTATGATTCCACATTGGACCTTCTTCGATCCGGCACCATGATACATATGATGAAGAAACTTGAACTCACCCCCGCCGATCTCCCCAACTTCTCATGAAGCTCTGAACTATCTTCACCACGGGCAGGTACAATTCAGGGTACTAGACATGGCGGAGGGAACATGACGGATGGTATTAATGATTTGTTGATGTGATGGTTTCGGTGATGGAGGGAGGGTATACCCACCGCCATCTTTGCTGGTTGTTTCCGGTTGGTTGGGTTAACCGACGGAAGATTGGATTCTACAGCTGTCGAATGGGAATGTTTCGGGAGCCATCTAGATCGTTTGTATTATATGACGCAATGACGACTGTCAAACCACTCGCAGTGATGATAGGTATCTATGCACAAACTACCTTGTTTCAGTGGTACTTGTGGCAGTGATTTAGACCAGAAAATACAGTGACTACCTGAAACGACGGGAAACGGTTCATTACTAAGTCTAGGTCTATGTCTTAGAAGGTTGCATTTTCTGGTACTATTGTTTCTCTTAGTTTCTGCAATCCATGAAACGCACAACTCGGTCTATACTCCATGTCCATCATCACCATTGTAGTGAACTTGCCCCGCAGCAACGAATTAAGCCAAAAAGGAAAGATTGGGCTTTGCAGAAGTCCGGAGATGAGAAGAGCCACGCCCTCACTATCACTCTTATCGTATAGATCGCCAACCCAACAAACATGAAGCAGTTTAGTACCGAAGACAAGCATTGAGAAGTACACGGATGTGGCGTTCGGGTACAGGCACCTATCCCCATCTGACCGGTGAAGTCATACAGTGCTTCATCTGTATGTAGTACAGAGTATTTATTAGTTTCCCATACCTTTGTTAATCAAGTACTAAGTAGAGTACTTGTAGAGGATACCAAGTCAACTCTAAACGAACGTCTATCTGGATTCTACATACTGAATGATCCTATGTCCTCGTTGGCGTAGCGAGTGCTTAACTGTATGCTCGTGAGGCTTTGGCTTTGACTTTAGGAAATCGTACTTTCACTCTAGTAAGAAATTGCGTACCCAATGGTTAATCGTCACAATCTCTTCAATTGCAATGTTTGTTTTGAATTGCTTATTTCGAGATCTGATTCGTTCCTTTTGTGGTTTCCGTCGCAACGCGCGACGAAATCCCTGCTGCAGCATATGATGCACCCCAGTAAACAACCCCTCAGGGATAAAGGGTGGCTAGTTAGCCAACGAAGACAATCCCACCATTCGAAATCACCACATTGGCAGCCACCCAGCACTCGTCTGGCGTCCCATTCCATCGCCATCGCCATCGCCATAATCATCTCCATTCTTCACGTCCCGTAAATACGCCGTCACCCCTTTATCGCCCGTCGTCATAGCGTAGCGTTCTTTTTATCCTGCTTTCTTTGCACCAGTTGGGACTTTCCGGCGTGTACCTTTACGAGTCAACATTGAGAAGAGTTGCTATTGGTACATCTACATCGTCGCCGAGCCGTTGGACCAAATGATTGATTGTGCTCTCTAGGAACTCCGAGAGTTCCGGGCCCGCCAAGCGCCGCATTAATTGTTCCATATTAGATTCCTCAGAAGTTTTCGATACAGCTCCCACCTTCATCACGTTCTATTCCAAATCAACAGTGCTCATTCTTCGCGTTGGGACCAGATTACGTTTTATCTGGTTACTGTGAAGGTCGGTGGATGGTCGGTCGGGGACGCCGATGAACGACACGCAAGGCATGCATGAGCTTGATTCTGACACTATATCTCTAGGCCGATTCCATCGTTGACTGAACTATACACGTCGCAACGATGTCTCGATCCGACGACGAAGATGGAGTTCCTTGCAAAACACCTTCCCCTCGATCCTCCGCCTCCCAGGCACCCCCGAACCCCCGACACAACGCCGACGAACCCCCTCCTCGAATCAATCTTCGCACCGCACCTCCTATCTCATCTCACCCTTTCAAAGGTCTTTCGCGGAAATTTATGTCCAGAAAGGATCCCTCTAGCGATCATAAGCGGAGGCGCTCCGTTGATATCGGCCCAGCTCAGGGCGTTTTTGACACCGCAAACGTGCGAGAGCGGGTGCGACTCTGGCAGCAATCCGGAGGGGGCGTCGTTTTGCCTGGCGACGTAGTGGAATTGCCACCAATTTCTCCGGCGACACCAACTCCAGGGAGTAGACGAGGCATGCCACTTATGCCTGGAATCGACATGAGCTTGAACGGAATAGCTTCGACTATGGGAAGTGATCCACATCCATTGACACCACCAAGGATGCCAGCCGTTAGGGACGAGTGGTCCAGTGCATCAGAAGATGAAAGGGAGGCACAGCGGCAGAGAACACGGAGTAAAGAACGAGAGAGAAAGCTGAGGCGAAAGGATCGTGGCCAAAATGGCGAGGGAACTCCAGATCGAGCCAGTGGTCTAGAGAGTGGGGGAGGAACCCCAGCAAGGGCGCAGACGAACAGCCCAGCAACTGCAAGTTATTTCGACGATGGGATTCGGGTCGCTCCTCTTAAGCCAAAACGGCGTACTTCGGGGAGCAGGCGGAAGAAAAGGGAAAAGGCCTCCAGGGAGATAGCCGTAGACGAAACTGACGACGGTGGGGTGACGCTGGGATTAGGCAAGGATCAGAGCAGAGAGTTGAATCCTGGGCCGGGGCTCCTGGAAGACAGATCGGTGACCCCAGCAGAGACGGCTACCGAACTCAAGACACCAGTGTCAGAACACTTTCCCAATAATATTTGGGATGTTGGGGACGGAATCCGGGTTACTCCAATGAAGCCAAAGAAGAAGTCCAAGCCGCAGCCTGAATCATCACCAACTTTTGAAGTCGAAGTCGAATTTCTGGAGCCAGAGCCAGAACCAGAACCAGAGCCAGAGCCAGAGCCAGAACCAGAACTAGAACCAGAACTAGAACCAGAACCAGCCAAATCCACGAAATCTGAACGAGTTGAGATTGACGCACAGGATTTTGGCGATGGTATCCGGATTTACGCCAGTAAGCCCAGTACCCCGGTGAAATTCTCAGAACGTAAAAAATCCGTTAGGCAAAGTGCAAAGAGTGTCAGAAGTCGCAAGGAGCAGTTTGAAGCAGATTTGAAGAAGGAAAAGGCTGCACAAAAGGCGTTCGATGAGATGATCCGGGAGCATGAGGGAGACGATGAGGGCGAAGGGCAGCCACTTGCAGTCACCAAAGAGCCAATGGGAACGGCAAAGGATATCGAAGGATCCACTGTGGTTGAAGATAAGGGGTCTGCTGTGCGAAAGTGGGAAGTGCTAGATAACATGGCGGCTGATTCCTCCGAAACAAAGCACGAAGCGTACGATGACGGTATCAGAGTGCGACCTCTCAAGACTAAGACCGGACGACGTAAAAAGGGACCAGAAACGGTAAGATCAAATAATGTGGACGATTTCAATATAGAGGATTCGGTAGGATCAGAAACCACAGTAGAGCCTCCATCAAACACAACGACGCCAAAACCGCCAAAGTTCACGGAATCCGCACCAGCAACACCAACCGGAGTTCGGTCACGACGTGATATTGCACCATCGACACCCTTTTCTGTCAAGGACCGGGTGCAGAAATTTCAAACTGGAGATATGGATCCGGTATCGCACTCGCATAGTCACCGAAAATCCAAAAGCTCCCCCAAACAGGCAGAGGTGCTGAGAGCAGAGACAAGCCCCACCAGCCAAAACTCTCAACGAAGACCGAGAACAAAGTACAGCCCAACACGAGACCGAGAGGAACGACGTGCTGAACGACGGGAATTGCGTAAACAGCTCAGGGAGGATAGCGAGAAGTTCAGAACACTTGCCGCAAGAACTCGATCGGCATCGCCAGCACCACAACAGGAATCAGAGAAGCCTTTGCTCGAAGAAAGTAAAATTACTAGGGAGAAGTCGGTTGCCAAAGAAAAAACAGTGCTGAAAGATAGTTCGATGTCCAAGGAGCGACCAGCCGTCAAAGAGTCATTGGTCCGAGAGCTGCTGTTCACTAATGCTAAACCGAAGTCTCCGATTAAAGAGAAACCACTCGTCCAAGCGAAGTCTCTCCCCAAAGAAAAAGCCCGCGAACCTCCCCAGATACCTGCTCGTCCCAGAAAGACTACCTCCCTCTCCTTGTCCACGTCAGTAGATGATCTGAACCTCAAAAAAGAAAGGTCACATACCACTCCTCTCTCGTCGAGCGATAGCCTGCCACTCTCGAAAGACAGAACCTCGCGCAACAACAGATCGGCACCGGCTCCAGCGGAAGAGCCAAGCCTGTCCCGAAGACGCAGCCGTTCAACACCACCAGATTCCCGCTCTGTCCAACCAAGTACGCAAAAGACGAGTCCTCCTTTGGACTTTCGAAGCATATCTCCTCGCAAAAAGGAGCCCACACTGGTGCCAAAGCTATCTCATGTAACCAGTACAATCTTCAAAGCGTTTAAAGAAGAGTTTAAAGGGGTATCTGTGCGTACCAGTACGTTACCATTACGAGTGGATGACCCACAACCCAGTGCGACGGAATCCGAATCCGAATCCGAATCTGAATCCGAGGAATCCGAAGAAGAAGTGCAGCAGGTGAGCACTGTCAAGGGAACGCCAAAGAAGATGGTGCGAATTCAAGAACAAAAAGTTGAAGATAACCATACCACGGAGACTTCTGAATCCGACTTAACATCCGACTCGGAGACCGATGCAGAAAGCTCTAAGAGGGATGTTGCAACTGAACAGGAGTTGGCCCCTGATGACAATTCCTCTGACAGTGAGGAAGAGGAGCTACCAAAGGAATCACCCAATCTTCCCCTTAAAGCACCTATTGTGGAGGTATTGAAGCCATCTCCGAAGGAAGCCATGGAGTTCGCCGAGGAATCACCCAAAAGATCTGTTGAGGAGCTATTTATGGAACCACCCAGTTTTCCCATTAAAGCACCTTCTGTGGAGGCTTTGGAGATGCCTCTGGGGGAAGCGATGGGATGTGACGAAGAACCTCCAAAAAAACCTGTTGAGGAGCTTCCGAAGGAATCATCCAGTCCTTTCTATAAAGCACCTGCTGTGGAGGCTCTGAAGGCGCCTCCGAGAAAAGCGATGGGATGTGTCGAGGAACCTCCAAAAAGTCCTGTTGAGGAGCTACCAAAGGAATCATCCAGTCCTCTCCCTAAAGCACCTGCTGCTGAGGCTTTGAAGGCACCTCCGAGGAAAGCCATGGGGTGTGTCGAGGAACCTCCAAAAAGATCTGTCAAGGAACTTGTTTTACAGCTTGAGGTGAAACCTGGCAAAAGTGCGCCAAAGGCACCGCCACCAGAACCACTTATGGAACTTCTGGAGGGGCCGGTAAAAGAGACAGATGGTGAATCAATCATGGATAAAGTCGAACAGCCTGCGGAAGTACCTATCAAAGAATCACTCGATAATTCAGTCCAACAGTCAGTGATAGCGTCAGTGAAGGAGCCGGTAAAGGAGCCGGTAAAGGAGACAGTGAAGGAGACAGTGAAGGAGCCAGCGAAGGTGGAGACGGTGATCAAGAGGCCTGCCCAAGAACCATTAGAAGACCCAACCCAGAAAGTAGTGATGGGAGAACCAACCCCAATGCCCCCGCCAGCCTCAGCGGCCACTGCAAAGGAGTCTGTCGAAGAACCAGTCGTGGCACCTTCTGCTGACGATCCAGAACCTGAGAAGGAGACTCCACAGCAGGAGGATGATAAAGATGAACGGAAAATTCCTGTTTTGCAAGAAATCCCGGACTTACTCCTTCCGAAAAGAAGTTTACGAGGTACAACTGCTCCGCCGCGCCCAAAGAGCGTACATAGCATGATTGGAAGCGACGGGTCTTTTACACCAACAGGTTCTGTGTGTGGGGATAGCCTAGACGGTGACTCATTCATTCGAAATCCCTCCGATGCCTCAACGGTCAAGCCATTGCAATTCAAAAAGGCTGGCAAGCCACAGATAGTCGAAATACCCCAGCCTCCAGGCCCTAAAGACAAGGTCGAGCGTAAGGACGACGATGAGATCGAGGACTGGTACAATCCCGATGTTTCGGTCAGTTTGAAGCGGAAGTATACTAAGCATGCGGATTTAATTTCAATTCTTTCAGTGCCGAAATCAAACAAGAGTCTTCGCTCTGCAGCTCGCAGTCGACGTAGTAAGGGTCGGAAGCATGTTGAAACTTTGACGGTTGAGGATCTTCTGAAGGAGTTTTCTACCGAAGAAGTGAAATACCTGCGCGAACTCCGTACATTGGTCGAGGATGTTGTACCTATATTGTTCCAAACAGTCTTAGGTCGAGCGGACGATGACCTCCGTCGAACATCTTCCATTAGTAGCATCGGTACTGCTGGCACATTTGCGACAGCAAGCAGCCGAAGCTCACGCGGATTTTCGTCCAATCCGACCAGACCAATCGTTGACATGGGAATCTCTCTCGAGCGACTGAGGACTCTCCACGAACGGATTCCGACTGGTAATGTCGACCAGATTCTCACATGGGCAGGCGATGCGAAGAGGGTGTATGAGGAATACCTCTCTGTATGGCGAATGGGTTTCCAGGATGTAGTGGTGACTATGACGCCTGACGAGGATGATTACGATCGAAAAGACGCAAACATTAGAAAGGAACTCGAAATTTTGCATGGAACATTGCAAGGGGGAGCAAAAAATCCGAAATACGAAGGGGATCCATCGACTTGGGCATTGCCACCGCCGCCAAATATGGAGGAGGTGAAGGACGAAAAGGTTGATGTGGCGTTTCTGCTGAAGCGACCGCTTGTGCGGTTGAAGTTACTAGCGAAATTATTCAAGGTGAGCTGGTTTTTCTTGTTTGGCAATTCCGGTTGTTGTGGTATCCAACTTTTTTATACTCTTGTTCTTTTTCGTTTTTGTTGTTGTGTCACCTGGTGAGTTGGAGATGAGACGGCGTAAGGCCAAACGTTGAAGGCGGTTTCGGGTGGTAGACAGCACAAACACACTTCCATCCTCCCCATCCCCATCCTCTTCCCCTTAGGCTTCACCATTATTCTCGTTGTTGGCCTAGCTCTGCCTTTCCATTCTTCCCCCCCCCTCTATTCTGCTTCCCCATTCTCATTGTTTTATTAATTGTTAATTTTGAATGACGTCCTTCTTTCAACCTGGCGATGAAGCCGTCATTATCTTGGAAAAATCCACTGACTATTTACCTCCCGTACCTCAGCGGATCGACTACATCAAATCTTCCCCGATGGCTGCTTCATTGTCAACTTCGTTTCATGCTCTAGTCACCATAGCTCGTCGGAAAATCTCGGAGGAGAAAGCCCGTATTGAAGACGAAGCTGCCGCTGCTCTCGATGTTTCCAAGGTTTACGATATCCACACGCTGCTTCCGCGACGAGACATCTGCCTGGACCAAAAACGGCGCGTTAAGGCTCGAGACTGTTTCACGATGCGATTTTACCATTCTTCTGACGAAAATATCGAACGGACGATTGAATTAATTCTACGGGACCCTTCACCAAGGAGTAAGTATTCAGAGGGCGAGATCCTGTTTGTTGAAGTCGATGAGAGTTCTAGTAAATGGTTACTGTTTCCTCCGGTTCCTCTCTCGGCAATCTCTGCTAGAACTGGCGATGCGGCTGGAGAGATTGTGGTCATGGTACGTGGCTTGGATCAGGAGGCGCAGGAATGGAGAGAAGTCATGGCCTTAGCATCATCTACCGCCGCCGGTTTTGAGTGGGTACAGATGCTGGGACTTATTCCTATTCCGCCAGAAGGCCCATTTTCGAAGGAACCCATACAACCAGCAATCCTGGAGACGGTGATAGAAGAATCCATTGCTCCATCTCGGCACTACTCTCCCGTCAAACCTCGCAGACGGAGGTCCAGACACGCACCAAAGCTCAATGTTTTCGACTTTCTTGAGCCCGAAACAAAGGAAGGCAGCGAAAACATTCCCACCGAGGAATCTGAAATTGACCCTCACCCAACGAGTATCTCGGCCGAAACCGCGGCTGAGGAAGACCTTGAGGACCTTGAAGAGCCCAAACCAGACCCACAGTTCACTCCCCCCCCGGGTTGGCTGCCTCCAGACTTCTCTGCTGCGCTTGTTAATCCTCCAGTGAAGTGTGATTTTATAGGAGGGGAATTTGAGGTTGCCAACATCACTTTCAAGTATGAAAAACCAGCGACAAGGGATAGCTCTGGTCTTCGATCACCTTCGTTGCACACCCTCACAGATGCTGGACGTTCTGGATCTCCTACTCCAAGCAACAAATCTGCCTCCAACATTCAGCGTTCACGCAGGGCTAGTCGACCGCATTCTAGGAATAAATCGTTAAGCGGGCAGAGTGTATCCTCAGTCACCGAGGATACTCAGGAGTCGGAGCACCTCCTTTCGAGAACTCGCTCGGTCCATCTAGATGATGAAGAGAGGGTTAATCCTAGTCGAGATGAACCGCCCACGCCCAAGCGAAGTACCGTAAGCCCAATGGATAACATTCCCAGTCTTCTCCCCATCGGTCCTTCCAAGGGCGAGCGTGAACCAGATGGTGATTCCCCGCCTCCAGTTCCTCCACACCGTACGCCAACGATTGCGAAGCATGGCAACTCAAGACCGGAACCTATTTCGACAGCACCGCCGGCCCCTGCCTTTGGTGGACGACGTCGTACCTCCAGTCCCTTAAAGCATGAATATGACCCTTCATCCCCATCCAACTCTGACTCCGAGCATGCGGAAGAAGATCAGCGCCTTGAGCATGACCACGACGATTCTTCGTCGTCTTCGTCATCTTCCGAAGACGAAGAGTCTGATGATGCGGTTTCCCTGTGTTCGGAGGAGGAAGATGGTGATTACCCACCTCCATTGCTTTCTATTCCGAGACGCATATCAAGGCAAGCATCGAGCATAGTTTCAAGTCCCAGGCAACGCTCGAGCTCTGCAGCCATCGAAGATGTTGATGTGGATAACGCATCCGAACTTACACCCCTGGCTCGAACACCGATAGCTCCCCCTCAGCCACAACAACCACCACCACCAGTTCCTCAAATTGGTGCCAAATTCAGGGCGTTCATCTTTACCTGGTCTACAAACCAATGGGAAAAGGTTTCTCCCGGAGAATGCAAAGTTATAATCACTCCGGGCCATATCGAAGTTTTTCCTTTGACGACATCCGTACCCACGTCGCCTGGATCCCCTGCAGTGGCAAATGACAAGATGGTGACGTCGCTTGGGTCCTACGATTCCTTGCGATCCCAGGGCGAGTCAATCTTTTCTTTCGATTTGACTGCATCCCTTCCAGTCAGACGCGGCACGGCCGTCGACATATCTATACGCACTCCCCCTTCGTCGAAAATGGCTGGTGCCAGTATTATGCTTCGCTCGCGGTCCCCAAATGAATGCGAAATGCTATATAATACCCTTAATGGCAGTCGTAATTATCCTCAACACCAGCTTCCTCCGACCACCACTATTAGTTCGCAATCGTTGCCATCTGAAATGAGCAACAATGATTCGTCAGGCGGAAGTATCAAGCGAGGTTTTGGTGCATGGGCAAGATCCAAAACTTACCGCGCAGGAGCCAGCATTTCTACTCCAAGTCTCGTTTCATCACCATCAGAGGCATCAGTCAACAGTATTTCATCAGCTTTCTCGAGGTTCCGCGCCGGCAAGATCTTCAAGAACTCCCCACTGGGCTCTGCCGCTTCGAGCTCTTCTTCGATGGCTGGTAGTTCTCGTGGTGGAAGTCCCATCGGCTTGCCTAATGTTGCTGGAATTGAGAATAGCATTGTTCAGATGTCGCCCATGAAAATTCGTCTCTACCGTCGCGAGAATGCATCAAAATGGCGTGATCTTGGAAATGCGAGGCTCAATGTATTGAAGCCGTTGGAAGGACAGAGAGGGAGAAGCATGAATGACGACGACAAGCGGATTGTTATCGTGAATAAGAAGGGGACCACAGTGCTTTTAGATGTGGTTTTGGGCGAGTCTGCATTTGAAAGGGTCGCGAGGACTGGTATCGCGGTTAGTATACTGGTTGGCGAGGGCGAAGAAGATGGGACCGGCAAGCCGGGGGATGTGGGAGGAATTGGAGCAAAGAGCACGGTTTATATGATGCAGGTTTGTTGTCCTTAGGTCCTGGGAGAGTTCGGTACTGATTTAGTGTACTTTACAGATGAAGGGTGAAGCCGAAGCTGCGTATAGCTTCTCTATCCTGGGCAAACTGCGGTATTAAGTTACGAAGACGCTCGTTACGATGGAATGAATGTTTGTGCTCTGTCAACGCTGCTTTATACATACGGAGAGGTATGTGGGGATGGGGTTATGCATGGGGCGAGGCGTTTAGTTGTTCAACACCTGTTTTCTGTCTTTCCGTCTTTCTTTCATGATCTTTTTCTGTTTTGCATAGCATCGATACCCCGCCGTATCCTTCTAATGCGCGTAATTCTCTGTCTTTATTTGCGCGGATTTTGTACAGTACCATACCATACCATATGCCCGGGAGTTTGGAGATGGATTTTTTGTCTTTTTGCCCTTTTCTTTGTTTTGTTTCTGAGCGTAGCTCTTCTTGATATTGTTCGCTTGGGTGGTGTTTGGTCATTTCTGGTGCTGGCTAGTTGGTGCATAGGGTGTTTGTTTTTAAGGGTGATTTTTGTTGAGTTGGGTTCGACGTTAGATGGTCGATGTGAGTGGTTTTCGACAAGGCTGGATGGTGATATGTAGGCGCAGCTGTATAACGTTTTCCAGTGAGGAAAATGATGTCTTCTTTGCCGTTCGACTGCAGCGACCCCGTCTTGAGCTATTTGTCACGAGGGACCTCGGAGATGAACACCTCCCGAGATGAATAAATCGTAAATTGCCAAACACAGCCAAGGGAGAAACTACCACTGACAATCGAGTGGGGGAAGAGACAGTACTATGTTCGTCGTTTTTCGGATCAGCTAGATCTAAGGGAGAAAGAGTATATTCCGAACACATTCAATAGAAGGCGAGTGGGTCTCGACCATATCATGTCCAAATGCCGGGTAAGGTACGTTATCACAAAACTAGTTTAGCTAATTGCGACTTTTGTTTGTAGCAGAGGGAAATTATGAAGTGTTATGATATGTGCTGGGCCAAGTCTTGATCTAATAGCTGCGTACATGAGAGATCCAATGATAGTCTGGTATTCAGTTGCACTGTCGATATCTGTACCTAGTTCTCATCGTAAAGGAGGCGAATATATATGGAATGGTACAACCTACCCCAACCTCAGCTTCAACCTCCTTAGTTCCGCGCTACCACGCATCGTCTTAAGATTCGAAGTAATCTCTTGGCGACTGTTAACTACGCAGACCGCATCTCCAAAAGCCCAAAGTACTGGGCTCTCAACCTTCTTGCACGCTGAATCAGGGCTTCTCAGCTATCTCGCCCACCATTGAGCTTCCAACAATTGATGTGATGGACCCTTTTGCCATCACCCGCTTTCTCGATACCGTGTTAGCTTTCCCTCTTACCCCATTTTCTACCAAACTGACGACAAATAGGATGGACACTCCCTCCGTCTCTGGCGCTATTCTCATCGATGCGAAATCAGGCCTGTGTTTGGGCGTTGCTGGGAAGGCGAAGGAGGATGATGCCCCTCAACTTACGGTCTCCAGTTGGCAAGCTTGTGACAGTGAAGATGTAGGTGTCGTGTCGTTGAGGGGTGGAAGGGTTATACTACGCAAGGGTGAGAATGTGTTACTAGGGGTCTTCAAGGATACTTAGGGGCGGGTGGGTTGCGGCGTTGCGGCGGCATTGGGAGTAAGAGGGTGCGCCCTCCGGGCTTGATGGGGAATCTTAGACAGTGTATCATAGGCATCGGCCGGCTGGGAATGACTTGGGGTGTAGGTCGAGAGCCTTGTTTAAGGTATCCTTTTTGTGGGCATTGGTCTAGGTGCGGGTGTATCATTTATATGGAGTCTTGCATATTTCCGGGATTGTTTAATACCTACCGTGTACCTACTTAGTGCAGATATTGCTCTCTTGTTCAGCACCTGGATAATCTTCGTGTGGTGCTGTAAATTACATTCTAACTACTGTAGCGAGCGTCGAGGTTCGGACGTACCGCATCACGGGGGTTATGTCCGGTAAGTAAATATTCTAAAGTCACCCATCACGGAGGCTTCGTACGGTAGTGCTGTGGTACGTTGTTTTGTTGTCACGCTTACAAATGCAGTCTTCACAGTGAAGCATCTCCATATCTGAGTCCCTGCTTCACCAAATCACCAAATCACACTCTCGTACCCTCCCGCACCTCGTACGTAAGGTCCAAAAAACAGCGTCACGGAGACATCATCCGGTCAAAAAAATCGTTACGGCGGCCCCAAACAAAAATAAAAAGCGTCACGCTGAAATGCCCGTCCGAACCTCGACGCTCGCTACAGTATATTCTGCTTACCACGAGCCCAAGGCCCCGCAATCTAAAATCGAAAACCTGTAACGGCTTTTGATGACCCGGTGGACACCCAAGTGCACATCTGCATTTGTAATGTATTCTCCGCAACACAGTCGAGAAATCACGTCGCCCTCGTAGATGCGGCCAGTTTGCTACATCTCAAACCAGGGAATCAGCAACAATCAGCTAAAAGTGCTCAGCTACAGTATATACCCATATATCTTCGCTAAAGTTAGTAATTGTGTCCTCGGTGAGAACCGGTATAGAAACCCGCTGCGGAGTGGTCCCAAGCTCACTCAAGATCCCCGCCAGGAGATTCTAGGCGGAGAGAAAACTCTTAGGGCCAGGTAGCGAGTGATGTCTCATGGATAAAAAACAGCCAAGCCTTGCCGAGCCTCGTGATTGCCTGTGATATCTGAGTGATAGTTGATGATGCTCGAAGTACTAGTGTGAGATCATTTCGTCTTCCAAACCCCAGCCATGTTTGTACAGCGGCAAGCAAGAAGAAACAACTGCTTATCTGCATCCATCTCTAATGCTTGTATTTAGGAGAGGATAGTAAGAGGGTAGTCCCCATATCTTCGTTGCGGGCGATATTCATGAATACTGTACCGGCCACTGAGGTTTGGACACTGTTTGTTGCTGACAGGTAATTTCGTTATGGGCAGCCAGGGCTGACGGCTTCAGAGGGGATAGACAGGGTTATGGTAATTATGGCGTGCGTAGAGGATGTTCTCAATTTGTGGCGTGTTATAAGAAGTGTAGGAAGAACAGGTGAGGTAAAGGGTGGACCGCGGGGGGAAATACCCTGTAATATGAATCTGTTTTAAATTTGTAGTATAGAATTAAACTTGAGGGTGCTGATAGCTTTGACTACTTGGGCACTAGCCTACTGACGCTGACAGAGGCATAAAAACAGTTGGACAGGCACCCGTGCTGACTGTTGACGTCCGAACCGCAGTGGCCGGTACAGTAGTTATAATTGTTGTATGTCCGCGTATTTTTGTTAATCTAATGTTGCCAAACTTAAGATCATTACCTCCGCCCGGAGCACCCAGTTTAGTAACCTACCTTCGAAACCTGGTAGGTGATTAATCTGGAGTGATAATCAATGATAGAAGATGATGTAAGTGCGTTAGTAGCCACCGGGAAGGAGAAGGTTGATCAGTCAGGAAGTTACGGATATGGAGTCATAGTTTGCGAGCAGTATCAAGAAAATTTGTTATATACATCTATACGTAAAACCAATATCTACAACATAAACCTCATTGCAAGCATTAAAACCGACACACATCACAACTCTACTGCTGCCACAACTTCATCTCTGTATCTTCTTGCTCCGACATTCCCCCCGGCACAACCTATACATTAGAGTTAGTTGTCATTCTCCTTACATCTGGGGGGGCATACCCAAGAGCAAATAACAATCTCATGCACCTGGACTCCATCGAGCAGAATCGGAATTCTAGTTTGATGAAGCTCCCTCTTATAAACCTTCGGCCACACGTATCGAAACAGCGCCCAATACACAGCGCCGACCACAAACAAGCCCGTTCCTACCGTTGGAAACACAAACGGTGGTATCGACGATATCAACAATCGGTTTTTCTGCGCAATTCTTGCACCCGTCCAGGGAGCAGCGATGAGGAACGCGTTGAAGATAAGGTAAATGATCGCCATGGTTGGGCCGCCCCACGGCTTAAACGACGACTCGGCCACCCAGGTCGAGTGCGGCTTGAAGCGGAGATACAACAGTCCCGCGGCGAGGAAGAAACCAATCCAGCAGTTAATGGTATAGGAGTACAGGTTGACGAAGAAGACGTAGGCGTCACCCATGGGCGGGGAAACAATGATGATCATGCTGAAGATCCAGTGGAGGAGGAGGGCGCCGGCGGGAGCCTGTTCGGCCTGCATGTGGAAGTTCTGCAGGTCGTCATCACCCATGCGCGCAGCCTTGCGGCGGAAGAGCCGGGTGAGGAGTGTGGGGGTGTTGGCGGCAAAGAAGCGGGAGAATGGAATGACTCCCTCCTTTGCGATCTCGGCTTTGACACGCGAGGCAACAAAGGTCACCACCACGATGTTACCCAGGGATGAGAGCGCAACTAGACCAGGGAGCACACGCTCCGCTGCGACGTGTCCGCCAAAGACCTTCTGGAAGAATGTGAATGATACATGAGCGCCCGCGTTCACTAGGTCGTCTTTTGGGACTGCGGCGAAGTAGGCGGCGTTAGTGAGGATGTAGAGGAGGGACACGAGGCCCACAGCTATGAATGCGCCCTTTTTAAGGGTTTTTTGCGGCTTGTGGACTTCGCTCAAGACCTGTGCGTGTTAGCCTGGAAGGGGACGGAGTGAATGCGGACGCTGTTACGTAGTTGGCGTTCTCGTACCCGCCATAGCTGAATATAATTGCCAGGAACGCTTCGGCGTAGCCGTAGGTACTGCTTGTCTCCCAATCGACGCCGGAAGTAAAGCTGTTCTCCTTGACGGCCGGGATCGCGCCACCGTATGCTGCGAATCCGGCACAGATGATGACAAGGAGTATCGCTATTTTTATGGTAGCCAGGAAGTTGTTGACTGCGATTCCGGCTGCTCTCCAAGCTGTGTGGAGCAGGCATGCCAGTGTTATAATCCCGATTGCAACACCGCGGACGACCCCCACCGCTGGCCGATGGACGTTGATCATTTGCAGGAAATTTTCTGCGAAGGTGATAGCGTTGCCCGCTGTGTTGCCGACGCAAATGAAGATGATGGCGTACACACAGGTGGCAAGGTAGCGCGGCTTTGGAAACATGTATTCCAGCTATTGCCCATTAGTTGCTGAAGTAGGAAAAGGAGGGGAGGAAAGAGGGACGGACATAATTCTTTTCACCACCTGACCGCGGTACAGAAACCATTCTATCACCTCCGCGGAGCTTGTATTTCGGTATGCTCAGGCCAAGCTCGAGGTATACGCATAGCGCCATGAAAGCCATCAAGCTCCCGATAACCCAGAATATCAGCGCCATGGGGACGCTGCCGGTTGCACGGACTATTGTTGACGGGGTGCTGAAGATCCCGCTTCCTATATATCACCACCACCGTTAAAATCTGGACTTGCGAGAGTGTGCGCGGGTGATGGTTACCAATCATTCGATTCACGATAATACATATCACAGAAAAAGTCTTTAATTTCTGGTCGTTTGGAGTATCTGTGACGAGGGCGTCTGGATTCTCTTCTGCTTCACGGAGGAGCTCGACATCCTCCGTGTCCAGGGCGAGGCCGAGTTCGTCTGCTTGTTGATTGTGGTCGTAGTAAGGGGACATTATGGATTACGGTTGAGAGTGATGGATTCGAGATGACGGAGTTCTCGAGGTTTAATATCAACCTTCTAGACGTAGGCTCGGAAACTATTTGTGAGCGACAAGGCACCCTCGAACTTTCTCACCCCTCGAAAGAGGCGAGAATTGGAGAGCTACTGCAGTGTTACCATGTTTGGCGTTGTAGCCTAACCGCTCATGCGAATAGATTAAGAGAGACTGGGATGGAGGACCAATCAGCAGCAGCAGTTAGAGTAACTCGAATAATTGCATAATTGCATCCCGCAGACGGCGTTCCACCCTGGCTTTCACGATTGAGGCGAGGTGAGCATGGTGTGGATCAATGGTAATTTTGGGGCGTGTTAATCCACACAAGCTTCCAACTTCCCCGATCCCACCTAGCCACTACTGGCAAAATAACCTCGCCTCCACATTTCCAATATACAGCGAGCCTTCTTCCTCGCACTTACCCGGATCCAATTCATATACTAACAAGATACAATCACTAGGCATCAATATGATCCCTCGATTCTTGAGGTGTCAAAACCGTCTCGGAGGCCTGTCCACGAAACCGTTCTCCCGATCCGGGGAGCTGCCATTCGAAACTCGCAGAGCAGACAAGATATTTTTCTCCCAAGCATGCGGGATCGAGGCAGAGGGAGAAGCTGAAGCCGAGCTGAGTGCGAGCAGCTCTTGGCCTCAGCAACCACCTGCTTGTTCAATGCCATGAAGTGTGCCGATTATCATGATAGAACAACTATCTTTGGCGTTTCAAAGTTGATGGAAGTGGTCATGTTTGAAACGGGGGGTTGTGTCGCCGTTATGTCCAGGCGCCCCATTCTGCCTACTCAATAGAGTAAGTAGTCAAAAGAGTCAGAATTCCTTTGCATTCCAACTCGCGGGTTCTCGGTTTCCCCGATCATGTTCTGAACCTGTTAATTGTGGCTCTGTTACGTTTTGTTACCTACTTAATAATGAATGACTCAAGACTAATTCTTTAAGTTCCTACTCGTGATACTTCTGTGTTTCCTGGGTATCAACCGGTACGAGTGCACAGTACGTGATCAAGCACAGCCTATTCTGTTACGTGCCTTAGGTACTCGAGTATTCGACTTTGTCACATATGATACAGATAGGTACTCATTTTTTCTTTATCGTGATGTCGCTGCGGAGGTTAGCTGTGGGTCTGGCGGTGGCTGTGCGGCAAATTAATGCAGATAAATCAGCCACCACCCCACCCAGTGATGAACAATGCATGCATGCGTAGCTTGGGAAAACTGTTCCGAATTCCGCGCAAATTGTTGGTCAGGTTTGACGAGAAAAAGCCGTGCCTGACAAAAGGAAGCATATGTACAGTATGAAGTGAGAAGTGGGAGGTGAGAATTATTTTAGTCTGAAGTGGGGAGGACATTTCTATTCATTTGCGAAGTAAATATCTGTATCACCCTAACCTTTGGAGCAACGTCAACCACCCCCAGCTCTCAGCTGCAGTGTGACTGAAAGAGCCAGGGGCTGCAGACAGCGAACGTAACTGAGGTTCTCGTCTCCTTCGCTCCATTATTATCTCAGCGCTAACTGCCCTCGATCTTCTGACAGCACCACCACCACATCCACTTCATGTATACATCGAAACGCCTCGCCGCATATACTCTCCCGCCCTGCGCGATAGCTAGTTGACCTTAAGAAGTGGAATCGGCGCGTCCGCCCTGTAGAAACGTCACCCGCCGAGACTTATCTATCTATCTAGCACTTTTTCTCTCAACATTCATCCATCTCATACCCGTATAACAATTACACAAATCTGTACTAAGTACAAACATACAGATTTGACAGTTACCACAGATCGTCGACTCCATGTCGTTCGGCTTCTCTGTGGGAGATTTTATCACCGCAACTCAACTCGCCTCTAAGCTCTGGACAACATGTTTCTCCAACGTCTCGGGTGCCAAGCTAGCATATATCCGGTATGGCGAGCAGGTGAAGGGGCTCGGAAGCAGTCTTCAGAGTTTATATCAGATATTGAACGACCACGAGAAGCACCTTCAGCGAGGACGCGGGCCGGGGCAGAAATTGAAAGTTGATTCGGTGGATCTTGATGCGCTCGCGGAGATCATCGGAGATTTTACGGGTACACTCAGACGGACGGAGGTATTGCTGGATAGGTACTCGGTTTTTCGCCGTGATGGGAGAGGGTTTGTTACGAAGATACGTTGGTCGATTGATGCCGAGGATGAGGTTTATAGACTTACCCAGGACTGTGCATTTCATATTGCGAAGATTCAGTTTGTTATAGAGCCACTTAAGATGTATGTATGTTCATGTGCTTGTTGGAAATGGCGGTTCTGACCACAAGAGTTTAGGAGGCTTCTCTTAGATCTCGGAGACCAGATAAATGATTTCCGGGATGTCGTCATGGGAAAGCTGGAGCAGCTGGAGCTTCTTATTCGGCATTCTCAGGGCCTTCCGCCGCCAGCAGAGATTACTGGTCCAGCACCTCCGTATCCAGAAGGTGGCCGTGCGGGGAATATATATGCGCTCACTAGCAGACGGCTGGAAGAGAAATTCCAAGAAACACTACACTATCACCCGCGGTTTCGGAGTATTGACCCTGAGATCCCGATTGGTGACTATACAGAGGCCGCGGCGTGGTGGATCGACAATGTATGTGGCCTCACTTGAAGCTGTTTATTCAGTTGACTGACGCTGAGAAATTTCAAGGGAACGGGTCAGTTCAGTAAGCAGAAGATATATGACACACAGATGGTTCCAGCAGACTTGTATCTCAACCTCTTGAAGGCCGCGTGGCTCCTTAAGAGATGCGAAGAGAGCGCCATCTACCGGCGATTGGATAAGAATTCTTTATGGTGCGAATACATATGTGGGCTTTTAGAGGTACACACAGTCCAGTCGAGGGGTCTAGAAGCATGCTTACCGATCCGTAATTTCCAGTCTATTTCCACCGTAATCAAAAGTTTCTCTGAGCGGAAGCTGCCGATTCCGGACGAAGACAGTTTGCTCCGTTTACCGGATGATTGCTTCCTTGTGTGGCTCAACAAACCCGAAAAGGAGGTCGTATTGGGCATTCGAGATGAGCGACCAGGAGAGGAGAAGATTCTCCAATTGTAACAATCCACCCCCTTCAACCGACCTAGTTTTATATACTCACTCGGCGTAGAACTTTAGAAACCACCCTAGATCCGGAGCGATTCACGCGGGAGCTTCTGGTATTCCGGAAAGACGAAGAAACGTTACGACTTTGCGACACGACTGAGAACTTTAAGAATAGCTCCCGCAGCTCCGAAGGTATCGAGCCCTGTTTCGTCTGGAGTAAAAACATAGCGAATGCTTATCTGAGGGTAGAATTTGTCGTGAATTGCGCTGAAACACAGCTTTTTACGGCTTATATCGCGGGATATAACCCCCGCGCGCCGGTCTTGAATGTGTTAATGAGGAATCAACTTCAGAGCCGGGAATACTCGTTCAAAGCCTCCCGAGGTGCGTACTCATGTTCCAAGAGAGGTCATCATGATGACAAGTGTTGACATATCTATAGATCTCCACGATTTTCAACGCGCCATAGTTGGCTCGCAAGTAATATTTGACCAGTACTCCCCCTCCTCCTTCCAGCTCTCACACCTACTAACTACGTACGTACACAGGCCTGGGTCTCGAAGCATCATCTGCGCTGCCCGACTCGGCACCGGCCAGCAAGGTAGCAACGTACGAATCCAAATGTGGCTCGACAAACCTCTTACCCGTCAATCAATCCCCTATCCCTCACCAGACCCCCATATCTCTGGCCTCACATCCCCACCCCCATCCCCTCGCCCCCTATTCGCCAGAAGCATGACCAATTCCAGCTCCGGCTCTAGCTCCAATTCCCCCAACCCCTCAGTGATGGAGTTCCATCTCCCCACTGCTCCCCGGCTAATGTTGTATTACAAAACACGGGACGCGCGGTGGAGCTTCCTGCAGGTACCCATGGAAGAGACGCTGGAAATCAAGCCCAAGCGCTGCTGCGGGAACAACATGAAGCGACTATTTGCCGGATCCTCATCAAGCGAAACGTGTTGTCGACGGACGGTGCTGGAGTCAGAAAAGAGGGGGAGTGGAATGATCGAGGCGCTGCTGTTTTTGCCCCAGAAGGGGTATGAGGGGGAGTGGGCGGTTGATGTGTTAAGGGCGAATGTTACTCGCGCGAAAAGCAATGGTCAGAAGGTCACGTTTAAGTATATTAGCATTGATTTTGCAGATGAAAAAGGTATGTGGTCATTGAGGGGGGAAGGGGGATGTTGGCTAACAGAATAGCAGAGAAGCAGAGGTTTAATAAGGCGTTTGAAGACGTTAAGAAGTTACGGAAGGCTCATCGGCTACGGACGGATAAGTTGATGCTGGATGCGAAAAGGCAGGCATATGATACTGGCGGCGGTGAAGGTGGTAGTAGAGGTGGGCTCGGGAAGTCGATGACTTGGTCTTCGGATGGTGGGACGTTAGCGAGTCGGTATGGGTGAAGATTTCTAAGTACGGTTCATGTGGTGTTTGGGTATGCTTGATTTGGTTTGATTTGATTTATTTAGCGGGCTTGTCGGTTTTTGTTTGTAAAACAGGTTTTCTTTGTCTTAGTGCGTGAGTTTTGGAGTTTGGCAGGGGCGTTGGTTAGTCGGACGAAGTATGGGTTTAGGGTAATAATTCAGAATATCTTAATTATCAGAAGTAAGAAACAAATCTCAGCAATCCAACCACCCACTCTTCGTAGTCAATCACCGTCCGAAAGTGTAGGATCCTCCATACGGGGAGACAGGTACACCTTCATTGAGCGGACTGATCTCCGATAATTGCATCCCGGCATCACCCACCTGCTACGTCATCTGCATCTCTGCATCCAGACAAACTGCAGGGTTTTTTGCATTCGGGTTTGACGTGATGCTCTTCCTGGGCCGTAGAAGCCGAGGACAGTGTCGTTGGACTATTCGAATACAAGTCATATCGAATTGCACTTCCTCCCAGCCCCATCACATCTATAAGTCTTGCACGAAATCCAGTGACGTAAGTGGAGTGTCTACAAAAAGCTTCCCACGTAAGATCGGGTTTGCAATTGACCCATATTGCACCTCACCAGCCTCGTGTGCGGCAAGATCCGTACGTCTGTAAATTGAATGTAGAAGTGGAGTGCCAATATAAACTTTTCCATTATACCGTACGTTTTGCTGCGCCTCGATGGGCAAGTTCCGTGTTACGCAGCATGATGCGGCTAGGATTTGACGGGAGATAGGGCTACAAGCGAATGGGGGTGATGATGGGAATGAGAGGCTTGTATTGGCCACTGGGAATAGGTGGGGTGCAAGGCAGACTGCGAGGCGCAGCTAGGGATCATGTGATCTCACTCGACCAGTAGTATTTAACGTATCACTCGATGCCGAGATTTTCTTTTTTATGTCGAGGTTTCAGCTGAACTGCTTTTCGGATGGCTGGGCAAGAGAAAAATCTTTCGAATTCCCTCTGCCACTCACATCCATCCCCCTGGCTGAGGTTCAGTTAATTGCAGCTATTTACCTATCCTCGCGGAGAAAGGGTAGAAGAGTGAGTGATGATGTAAAGTATAAAGTACGTAGGCACGTCCAACACCTAGAACCCAGTGTAAGGATCTGACTTTCTCGTGGTGGGTTGGAGAAACGAGGGAGTTGTCGGGCAGCACTCGCAATACAATGGAATCATCCTTGGCGGAAGCAAAGTTAGAGTACATACCGGCCCCAGGGTGCTCTCGCAAACTAAACTTTTATTTCTTACGAGCTAGGCAGAAACCAGAGCACGAGATCAAGTAACAGGGACATAGTCGTCTGCACTGAAGTTTAAGAAGGATGTTCTAGGCGATATCACGCCAAAGAGGGCCCGCAAGCCTTAAGGATGATGCTTTGCTTCTCACAGTTTGGTGTACTGGTAAAATTACTATGAAGAGCCTGGGTCATACGCAAAGAAACTATTTCTGCTGGGCTTAATCTGGCCGTTCATCATAAATATTGTCACTGCAAAACAAATAGGAACTCCATCACAGCTACCAAAAAATAACCGCGCTCTCTTAAAACTTAGGCGCCCTCTTTGCCGCAATCCAGCCCAGAACATCCTTAGCAAACGGAAAAGGCTCGACCATTCTCCTGGCTGGGCCTCTCAGCTGCTCGGAAACCCTATACGCAACCGCCACATCACTCTGCCTCCTTTGGATAAATTTCTCCTGTCTCCTCAGCTCGCGGAAATATAATTCCCTCTCGTCCTCATCTCTGGAGAACAACATTACGCCCTGCGCGTTGCCCCGGCGCATTAGCAGGAGCATAGCCCCCTGACTGCCTACCCCCAGGGCTACAAGAATCGGCCACCGGCTCCTTGCGAGAATCATCAATTCTTGTTCGAAGTTGAATTCGATATATGCTTCCACAAAGCGGCTGAAGTAGGCAGACCAGCAGAAGCATCCGTTATATCTGTGCGGGATGAGCTGATGTGTTTGTACAGAGACGGAGTGGCTTACCGGCCGATAAATGCCGCGATGATGAAGCCAGCTATAGTCACTGCAATTACGCAGTCTTTGATAAGAACCGTGTACCAGTGGTACTTTCCGGTGAGGAACATGCCGAGGAACATAGTTACGGCTACGCTAGACAACCAGCCGAGAAGAAACCCCATTTGGGTGACAGTCCTGGAAGGGAAGTCAGTGCCCGTTTTCAGTGAAGGGCGGGGATAATAACCTGCACCCTAACCCGATCGTAGGTGTTATACAACTAAGAGCCATGGCGCATCCAGCGGCAAATACTACAGGGAGAGTGGCGTAGAAGAACAATTGTACAGGAGGTCTGTCAGGGGCAAACTTGTTACGACGGTCTGCGGGCGTATTCGAGGGAAAGACATATTTTGACGGACGGTAAGAGTAGTTCCCGCCTGTGTACGGAAGTGCTTCATCCAAGGTGTCTGTCGACTCCCACATGCGGCTCGTAATCGGACTGTGAATGGTAGATTTGCATATAATCTTATCGAGATCCGAGATTGGCCATAGATCCCCAAGCTCATCCTGGAGCTCATGGATAACCCTCAACCCAGCTCTTCTGCTCGTAAACCCACCGACAATTGAGCTCAAAAGTACAGCAGGCACGAGCCATACTAAACACATAGCGAAAGCAATCGAGTGTGCTGGTGTTCTGAATCAATGATAAGCCTGAATGGGTGGTATCCATAACATACCTGTCATCTTGGAAGGGCCATCGTTCAACGTCTGAAAGAACGCTGAGATAATTGCAACGATATAACCCACCACCGCTAGGTAAGTCCTGAGGCGGTCATCGACTCTAGATTCGGAAAGCTTGTAGGCGGCCTCAGTGCATGCCGTGATGAAGACTGCACGTTTCTCTGCGGGGAGACTGGAGAGTTTGTTGCGCATTTCATCAAACACCTCTTCACTTGAGAATACCCAGTCGTCAAAGACTGCATTGACCGCAGCAAGGTCCTGGGCTTGTGTGGGATCGATTACAAGGTCTGAAAGACACTCGACCTGCCGAATTGTAATACTTTTCATTGCAGGATGCTCAAGATCAATGTCTAAGACTGAGACTGAGTCCAAGCGAGGTGCTGCGGAGATAGTGGCCCATTTTGTGTACAACCGTCGAGAAACCTCGAGCTTGGTCAACAAGCTCCACATGGAATCAATCGGGTCCCCGAGGAGATGGATAATAACACATATAGAGTTGAAAGGCCCTAGTGGGGCTAGCTGAAAATTACCTACTAGCAAAAGCAGTGGAATTTTCCAGATGGATATGCGTTCGAGTATATCAGTTAGTAGATAAAGCCTAATGTGAGAGTTAGTGAGCAGCGACAGTCTTGATACTGAGAGAAGTAAGAAATACTCCCAGCTTCTACCGCAAAGCTGATAACAAGCGTCTAGAGTTATGCGGGTACGATTATCCCTTATTTTGCTGCCGTCATGGGCTCGGTCGTAGTAGCGGAGCGGGTTGGCGAAGTCAGAGGTTCCATTGTTAGTATACTTCTCCAGAGTCTCGTTCATATTACGGTAGCAACTGTCTTGATAGGAAGGTCTCAGGCCGTTGACAACCGCTGTGAATATTGCAAAAACTGAGGCCTGAAGGAGACGACGGATGCTTTGAAGTCTGTTCATTAAGCAATACCGAATACAAATGGTAATATTTCCATCCTCTGGAGGCAATCGTCACCTTTATCATTCCAATGCAGAGTGCACACCACCAAATGGAGAGAGCATGGAAGTTTACATCAAAAGCAACAAGTATTATTCTAGATATCCAATGGATGAATAGTTACGACGCAAACAGGACCTGTGAAAAACTTAGGCGGACGTAGGCAAGACAAAACTCTTTGTCGCGATTCACAGGCTTTTTAGGGCTGTCAAACGTTGGTCAGATGTCTATTTTTCGGCCTACGCCCTACCGTTTGACAGACACTTAACGTTTTACTGGCCAAGAAAGAGTTGCGTATAATAGTGCGCATAACAGTGCGCACAGTGGTGCACCAGACCTCTCACCCCTCTCTTGCTTCGCACAGCGAACTATGAGTGACGGAAAATGCTTAGAACGAGAGCTTCGCAATTGGTCGAATTCACGTATAGCAGGTTTTAAGACGTACGTAAGTATGAAAGGCCGAAGTGGACAAATTTGCCGGCATGACAAATGTTCAAAGTTGAGCGCTTATTGACATACTATGGCGTACGCCAATTTGCAAGTCCAAGTTTCAACATTTCTGTCGACTTTCAACACATGCACAGCTTATCACTTGCACCGATATTCGGTCTGAGAAATGTTGAAATTGAAGTTTGTAAAACAGGGTACACATTAGTACCAAGGAGTACCTAGACGTACACCATTTAGTGCTAAGAGTTTGAACTTTACCGTACAATCAAATGAGAAATGATGAAAGTGGACAGAAATGCTGAAACTTTAACTTGCAAATTGGTGTATGCCATGGTACGTCAGCGTACCTAGAGGTACCCTGATGTATATCAGTGAGTACTCAACTTTGAACATTTGTCATGCCGGCAAATTGACAAACATAAGTTTAACAACTTTTGTCCACTTTGGCCTACTGTACATAGGCAGTCAGTCACCGGCAAGGATGTTGCGCACGAACACTCGAGCAGGTGCCTAAATAGGTATGCTAGCTGAAGATATCAGCTGGAATACAAATCCGGAGACGCATCGGACAAACCCGAATCACGAATTCAGCTCCAGGGCAAAAAAGAAACCACGAATTCGAAGCGAAAAACTACCAAATCACCAGCGATGCCGTTGTGATGCCAATCCATCAAGGTCCGTGTGGTACCTGTGAGTGACAAAGAGTGTCCAAATTCGGCCGGTAGTAAATTATGAACAGCCCTGCGAGTGGGGGCGGGACCTCGAGATTTGTCTTGGGATCAATGATATCGACAACCGATCATGACAAGCACCAATGGTATGCGTCATGCAAGCCACGGAAACTCCAACAAACAGACAATCCCATGCCTGCGGTATGTTTCAACATCAGAATTCCTTGGTTTGTAGGTCTATATCCAGCCTTCGTTTATGTGCGACCTGGAGGACGTTTCGCGCGCCAAGCACTGGGCGTTCAGCGCTTATCGCGATAAATTTCCACCATTTAGCACGCAACAATCCCGTATGCCCAAACGCAAGCTCTACTTGAGGTTGGAGATGCCGTTTGTCAGGATGGTGGGCTTTTGCTCGGGGCATAGATAACACGTCGGAATTACTGAAAAAAATACAGCGTTAGCGTTGGTATTGAGTAAATGTGATGTCTATAAAGCACCATATATCGATTCGGCAGAATATGTACCTGCGCCAAGTAAAGTGGGGCACAGTTTGTGCCTGTTACACTGCATTCAACACCTCGTCACTCCTCAGCCGCGTTGTGAGTGAGAGAACTTTTGACAATATGTGACCAATTCCTCTCATGATCATCGTACGATAAGGGTATAAATGGTCTTAATATCCACGATATGGAAACTCGGCCGTGTGTTTTTTGGATATGTTGAGCTTAGCCGCATGGCAAAAACACAGTCAGTAACCTCCAAATCGGCGTCTTAAACCTTCCATCAAAATCCTGCTCAACACTCCCCCAGCGCCCCCACCCCCAGCCACTTCGGAACGCACCTACCGCTCCCAGGGCTTTAGCTGATCTTTAGTGGCTCCACTCCACTACCTTTCGAGCTACAGGGCATCGAGATATCAATGGGCTGCCTTCGGATGGGTGCACCAAACTCGTGAAGTGCTGCCCGACGTTCGTCTTTGGGATTTCAACGAAGGCTAGCTTCCAGGACATGAATGGTTCACTTTCATTGACTATCCATCGGTGGGTTTGAAAGTAAGTGCATATGCTGTTGATTCGTGGCGTAGGAGGATGGAGTCATAAAGGAAGACTGCGTATTCCGATGATTCGTTGCATTTCGCCGGGACTGGCACAGTATTGCTATTGATGAAAGAGTGTTTGGGACGAAATTGCAAAGGGTTGAGTTAATGAATATCAGTATTCAAATATTCAGATTTACTTGCATGCTTGCCTTACTGTTCGATATATATGATCTGTTTGATATATATGATGCATGTAAGAAAATGACTGCAGTCACCGCATCGTTGGCTGGTTGAAGAACAGAGGGGGAAAAATTATGTTGATAGCACTCACAAAGAATCCGGATGACGTTATGGCCGTTGGTGGGAGCGGTGAGGGAGCGGGGGAGGGAGCGGCGCCGTTGATGTTAACATTGCTATCAAATACCTAACCCTAAGGCAACATGAGACCCCGCCCACTCGACCGATAGGATGTACGTATATTCTGCTTGGGCCAGTGACAACGAATAGTATTTTCAAGAGTTTGATTATGCCAACGCAGAGAACAACCAAATGCAGGCATAATACTCCAAACAGTCGCTTGAGAGTCTAGATTCAAGTGAGCATCTTATGACATGCATGCCCAAAAACACGACAGCGGGTGCGACATGTCAGTAGCTCATCTAACGTTTAAATATCGTATGCCAAACACGTTACACATAGGCTTTAAGCGCATTGTTCTCTCCTTCCTTGGTTACACGTTATTTTTTGCCTAAACTCAGCAAGAGATCTGTGAGCCTAATCTCTACACCCTGGAGCCTTCACTGTTGGAGAACGAGCCTTGCCGAAGTTCTGTTTAACCAAAACGTACCCTTACTTACCTGGTAGTCGGCCTTGAAAGCCCCAGCCTGACCTGCTCAACTGTGCTCGCATTTGGCAAAGCCAAACTTTGAGAGTTTCACTTGTTACAAACCATCATGAGGCCTAGATCTTGGGGCACGATGAATATATGTAGACTTTCAACCCACTCGCAAGACGGTGTCTAGTTTTGCATACAGGTTGAAATTCACCGTCGTCGAAATCGGGTCCAACCCAATGCTATATAGGGGATTTGGATGGCCTATTCTGGGGCAGGCTATGGGAAAGCATGAAGAAAGACAGGCCTCTCTCGCCAATGCGCCCGATTTAGCATCTCCGCAGGTATTACACCACCATCCCCACCACAGAACGCGCGGCAGTCCGAACCTCAAAGCTAGATTTCTTCGATATAACTACATGGGACACCTGTCATTACTCCAAGTGTATCTATTACACACTGCACGGCTTTGGGAAACATCTGGAAAAAACCATCTATCCTCAAGAGGGCAGCTCAACCCACCTCGCCCGCCGTTCGCCCGCACTATATGCCCGCACCGGAAATTTACTCTTCCGATGCCGATCGAAGCCCTGTCAACAAGAAGGTCTTAATTAATCTACCGATATCAAGTCATCACACGCATCAGACCTTAATTCATATATATTACACGGACATCTACTGCGCCTCTTCGTCTGAACCCTAGAAGTTTTCCGACCGGCTCAGCTACTTCCGTTCCACTAATACTGCAGGGTCAATTTTCCCCTGCAATCGTACCTTTAGCGCAGGAGGGAAATAAACTTTGCCCTCGTTCCGTATCGCGGCCCCAACCAACTAATCGGACAAACCAGATACTATCAGATCGATCAGTCGGATCAGTACACCGGTCTAATACACCCCGATGAGTCTGCGATAGCGATCTCTCTTCTCTGTACAACCTTCGCGTACCCAATGGTTCTTGACGTGTCGATCTTGCTGCAAGTAACATCTGCAGTCGGCCGAGGTCTGACTCTTGATCCTGTGAATACGAGCGGGCATTAAGGCGGGAAAGAATCAATCTCATCTGTAATCTCATCTCACCTCCCCGGTCTCCTCTGCATTGTACTATTGGACAGGCAGGACCAAGTTTCAGCGAGGAACACGGGGATCCGGATCTGGAAGCTCTCGAAACCCAAAACTCAGAAAAAGGAATATCCACCATTATCCCAACCAGAAGTTCCCGGATAGGCACGATACACAGATTCAGACGCAAGTAACCGCACCGTTATCGCGTTACCATAAGGCCTGCTGTGCACTACATCCACACGGCTACATACAAGTTTGGGCCATTTCGACTGCTTTTTCGCGGTGGTGGGCTCGTCACCAGTTGCCAACAGGTGCAGTTCCAAGTTGAGAGAATCAATACAAGGATCTTCACATTATGACGGAACTAGAAAGCAGGCGAGATTGAGGCAGGAGGCAAGATATATTGCGAAACCAAGAACTAGGCAGGTCAATTAGGTGATTAGGTAGACGCAACAAGGACAGAGCTCGAGAGATAACGACGCAAATAGCCGGAGAAAAAGGAAAGCCAAAAATCCAAACTCCGTCAAGTGGTATCATAACCCAGCCTACTGCCCTACCCGCTGTTGTAAAAGGAAAAAAGCTTGCCCAAATAACGCCGGATACCGTGCAGTAGTGCAATGACTGACGTAGAAATATGTACAGCCCAAAGTTAAAAGGAAATCTAACACAAGGACTATTACGTCACTTAGAACTAAGTAAACCTTTTGGTGTTTAAGACCAGGTGAAGGATTCTTCCGAAAATTCTATCCTAGCCTCATCTACTTTCTCTCTTACAGCAGCTCGTACATTATCTGCCAAACTTCCCGGACCACAAACTAGAGTACTAATTAGCAAGTCTCGTACGATATATTTCGTGGGGTACAGTACCATTCACAGCCAATGCGCCTCTCCGGCCATGCTTTCTGGTAGGTGCGAGCATCCCGGCTAGTATCACTTCCATCTGCGGTCTTCCTGGAAACCACTTCACTCTGCGGCCTCCGGTGATGTCCGGTTCATGGTGTGTAGATTTTCTAGATGGTCTTGTAACGTAGATTTCAATTTCCAAGATGCTTCGTCCTGAATCAAGTCTCCATAGCTCCTCTAGCCAATCACTAACCCAACCAATGTTTCGTCTGTCACGAATCACCCAGGCGAGCTTTATTCTCCTTGCTGCAGCCAGGTTATCAGCACTGGCTTCTAGCAGATGGCGTATGTAACCCAGCGGGTGGGTTATCCCTGACCCTCCAGCAACAAACAGTATTGTCGAGAATGAGTCGAAATTATAGGATTCGTTGCAATATGGACCCTCAACAATGGCAAGGAAACGCTTTGGTATATTATCGGACTTTTCAGGGTCCAAGAAACGAGCTCGGGCACCTTTAGCGGCTTCTGCAAAGAGTCGGCCGGTAAACCCATGTCTGCGCGAGATAACAAAGTGTATAGTGGTTCGCGGTTTGGCTGTAAGGAGATTGCGGTGAGCAAGTGTTGTCGACGAGTTGAACTCACTCTTCGAAGGCAAGGACCTATCGTCGACAACAGCCATGGTTGAAACAGCCATTAAAGGGAGCATGTTTGTCTCCTCGATCGAAGGAGATGTTGAAGACCAGGCGATTGAGAAAGGGTGCGACTGAGTCCACGATAATCGAGGAATATAGAGATATGCATGCTGTCCAGGCTTGTACTCCCAACCTTTATTCATCGTGATGGAGACTCGAACAGCATCTTCGCCAGATGAAACAACTTGAACCTCCGCGGAGTTGGCGTTCCATTTTCTACCAAAGAAGAGATTCTTATGGTAGATAGTAAAAACTCGATGAAGGCGCTCGGAAATCCAGATACCCATGGCAATACTGACGTATCTTTTTTGAGGAAGTTGGTCGATATGGCAGTGAAGCCATGCACCAACAAGGAAGAGAATTATGCACACTTGGTGTGACCCAAGAAAAACCTGATAATGTGCATGTCTCAGAGGTGCGACCGAAAGAACTATGATCAAAAACAGTGCGCATTCAGCCTACATTGTACAGCGTTAAAATTAAATATCCTCATGAGTTATTCGGAAAGATCTTACCATGAGACCCATTTGGAGAAAATGAGTCCTTCTAATTGAAGCTGCGATACCAGACCAACCATCATAATCAAAGTTGTTTACCATCCACGCACTCATATGTGCGAAAGCTTCCAACGCAACAATACGTCCAGCCCAACGATGGTACAAGTTCCAAGTGTTGAAACCAACATCAATAGCCTTTCCCACGTAATTATTTCTCATCATACATACGAACAATGGGATCAAGTTGACAGTTGCCATAACTCCAGTTCGTCCACGAAATTCAGAAATCAAGAATGCTTTGGTCGGAGCCTGAAGTTTGTTGTCTGGCCCGACGCGGCCATTCCAGGGAAGGAGCAGAGTGCAATACAAGACATTTGAGAGAATGTATGCAAAGAGGAGGGTGGCATTTATCCGCGAAGGTAGTGTTCCTAGATATAGTTGACCCCACCGAGTTTGGAGAGGCTCGTTATGCCGTTTTCGGAAGAGTGGTGCAATGAGTATGTGTTTCTGTATGAAACAAAGTCCTTTTGATAACGGCTGCGCAAAATAGTTTGCAGACTCAACGGATCCCACCGAAGCGACTAATCGAACGTGATGGAGATGCACAACGAAAACCCGATATACAAAGATAAGTGCGACAAGAGTCCCAAGTGTCGTTATCAAATTTTCCCTTGATTTCCTGTTAGCGAAAAATATGAAAATTGAGTGCTCTAGAAACTTACGCAAACTTCAGGTTCTCGAAATTATTCACCCCCGTCAATCCCCAGGTAAAGTTGTATATGTTTGAAGATGTCCAATTTACTTCTGCTATTGGTACTCCTTTGAACAAGTAATTGTTGGTTTGTCGTTTTGACAGGGTTTCTAGATCTTCGTCGTTGCTAGTTGCACGCGTAGCGGTCACGTATCCCGCTACCGTTAAGAGGAACATAATTCGAGGGTTAATCTTCATCTCTACCGAATATTGAAAAACGAACGTTAAGGTATTTGTTCGAAGGTTGGCGATATACGAAGGGTAGTGCCACTCTTTATTGGAAACCTAGCAATCAGGAACGATTATGCCCTGTTGATTGCTGGAAAGGCGAAGACAGATCCCAAAAGAACCACCGTCTGACAGTCGAGAACAAAGAGCTGGTCTACTTGATATACGGTTCGACAAGAAGTACCCAACGGGTGATGGAATCTTCAGAATCGCGATAACTTGGTTGCTGTCGCATATAGTATGAACTATTATTGCTCGGGACAGCCGTTCTGGAACGCAAGGGTGCCGAACGGCCGGCAAGATGCAGCGCTTCGTACCGTATTCTGCGATTCTGAGGGAGGTTGCAGACGTTAGATAAACGACAGTCCGATCGGCTGGAACGTATTTCCTTTCCACATGTTAGCGAATCGCAGAACGCAATGCTGACGCAGGCTGGTGGGTAGCCACGTACAAAGGCGACCTAGTTGTCAATGCCGTCGGGCAGGTAATGATCTTCTCGTATTATAATGGATGAGTGTTGGTCGGAGTAAAAGCCTGTTGTGAGTTGCAGGTCTGTGGTAGTTTTATATGCCTACACACAATATAACCACTAGTTGTAAGCGTGTAAGGGACGCAATCGTCGGCGGACATTGACGGGACAGCGAGCCAAACTTTCCGGTAGCGTGTATGGACAGGGCGACCTGGCAGGATATTTAGCCCCAAATCAATAGTAGCAACGAGACGGCCTTGGTATCATCCAAATTAAGAAACGGCCAAGGTATAGTACCTTCAACTTTGTGAGCATTACACAGCATTCCCTTGTCCGTTTCCAGCGACCGTCCCTGCCGGCAGCGAGAATTTCGACATTAACACTGCTGCAGCTGGGAACGGAAGGCTGTGACCAAGCGAGTTCCCCTGGCGATCCTATCAGAGGGCGGTGGCTGCTGTATACATCTGCAGTCAGCCGCGTCTGAACCTGCGTGAACCTTCCCTGAACCGACTCTTTCGGTTCGACATACAATTCCTTTTGGCAGCCCTACTTCTGTTCCCCATCGGTAACAGGTACGTACGTACATGAATGTGCCAACATAGCAATCGTGGACTCAATCAACTTATTCGATAGGCGATGGAGAGTCTTAAACCTTGTACTATCCACGTGGCTTGATTTCGCACACCCCACACTTCCCCGCTCAAGGTCCCAGACGTGGTCTGCATCCTGCGTTTTGAATTTTCTCTGTTTGAAGGGACCGTTCCACCTACCGCGCGGGCATTTAGACCAGACAAGTCGGTTGAAGTGTAGCTGTATGGGGTAGGGATGGGTAGTTGATTGCTGGACAGAAATATCAGCCGCGCGGAGACACGGACCACCAAACCCACCCGAAAGAGAGTAATCGTACGTCAGTTTCTTGATTAAGGATTTCCTCCCAAGAATGAAGCTTGATGGTGGAGACAAGTTGAGATCGTATTTCTTTTGGAATGACGGAGATTGACGGATATGAGAAGCATGGGTGACGTTGCTAATTTGTCGCGCGATTGATTGACAGCGTGATAAGGAACTGTACGTACTTGATTTGCTCATCTCGACCATCAATAGGCAATACATAGAGATTGCCCATTTTGTATTCTGGTAGACGCATGAAATATCATATTTCTACTGTGACTTCCAGCCGCGAGCATGCTCGCGGCTGTAGGCTATGCACGAGAAAAAATGAGACCCACTCGTGTGCATATAGTTCGACGGAGTCTCCTATCAGCCTTACCCTAACCCTCGTAGAATCATCTTTCGGCCGGTCCTTATCAGCCCAAGCAAAAGATTGACAGTGTATGTTGTTTTTGTGGACCTTTGGACCTAGATTTGGACTGACCTTGGGCTTGTTTGGTTAAATCTTCCTTTCCTGGGTATATGTGTTGAAGCAATCCATTGTTTCGATCTCACGCCGATTGATACAAACTAGCTCCATCTCTCTGTAATCACTCACTTCCAAGAGCTACGTCAATTCTCCAAGAGGTTCTCACTACTGTTGATCATATATCACTTCCGCATTAAGTAGTCCATGAGCAACAGTTGCACGCATAATCATGAACTTTGCCGTTATCACTTCGCGGCGTATCCACTTTTGGAATACGTACGTATACACCGGTCTCCCGCAGTCTGCTCCGTATACCCGTTTTTTTTGTGACCCAACACCGTATGATGATGGGCTAACCTTGACATAATGGAGTACAGGTTACTAGTCTTGTACCTGGCTCGTTTCGTGCTTCCTATTCTTCAACGCTCTCATATTATCACCAGACAGACGTATCGTTGTCATATCACCAAACTCCCGGTAATCTAGTCATGGCATTTGAAATCCTTTGCAGAGACCTGAAGGCGTGGGGGACTTCGTTTCTATCATCTTGTTAAAATCGTCCTCCGAATCATTGATCATGAAGGAAGTGAGCACGATACAATTTCGAGAAACAACACTATGGTTTACCAAGTAATACAAGTCGAAGCCCCCCCTTCCTCTATATCATCCTTATTCATCCTCTACCTATTCCTAGCATCATATTTCTAATTGTCTTTTCACCACCACCACTACTTGCGCTTTGTCAGCTCATAACAGCAGCAACCAGGGTAACCCATTCAATAATTGATCATCTAATTTCTTTTTTTCTCTTCTCGACATCAGATCAGGCCACTGGGCCCTGCAATCAACTTTCGTCCTCGATCTGACATCGATCGGGACTTGGGCTCGAGCAAAACCACCGACAGCCCACGCCACAAGCGGTGATAGGCTACTACTATGCGGAAGGGATTTGAATGTATTCTCAGCACCTCTCCGTTTACCAACATTCGAAACCTCCTGACCGGTACTCGCGAGCAGAGTTAGGCTGCATGCATCATCAATGAACAGTCAACGAATCCAGCTTAATGACCCCACAATGGAGATCAGTTTGTACTGGTATTCGGGCCGAACTTCAAATGCAACTATGCATTTAGCCTTGCGGTATCCACTTTGAGTACGAGAGCCAGACTCATGCACGACTTGGGAACTGACAATCCAGTCAAATCTTCACACGGCAAGAGACGGATATCTATCCCAACTTGCTACCAAGCCCATACAAAGAAACATGGTTCGTACCATGAGTTCGTGGGGTCAAGGCTTGGAAGTTCTGTTCTCAAGCTCTTCCGTTCTTCCTAGTTCAGTCAATCTCACCAAATTAACGGATCTCGGAGCCGTTTGGGATGGGTTTGCGTCTTTGGCTATCAATGGTAACGACGAAGAGGCAGCTCAGGGTTCGATTTCGCTAGGAAGGTTGCACACGCAGTTCAGAGCTGCGGTCCTTAAGGCAACGAACCTTAAGTAAAGTGTCGATCTGTCTTTCTACCATAACGTCAACAAGAAGTAGAGTTTGTTCCAGGAAGAAGATTATCCGGTCGTCATTGCCGCGGGCATTTGAAATTATCACTCCAGATTAATGCCGAGTGCAGCCTTGCCCTGCGATAGTTACTCAAAAAAAAAATAACCGCTGCCTGACGAACAGGAAACGCATGATATCAGGAAACTGGATACATGTTAGACACTAGTTTTGAGCTGGAGAGAGAAGCGACACATGGCGGTAGACAAGCTTCTGGGGTTTAGAGCGCCTCTTGAGACTGGAGCTTCAAGGGTCACTCGTTGGGGCGTTTCTTTCCAGCCACATGAGGTGCGCTGGGTACATATCCATCTTTCTATTCAAGTAGGCAAGCCCCCAGCATTGTTGGTAGGAACGAAGCGCCACACCTTCGAGCAAGAAGAGTAAATAGTGGTGTCAGAGAGACCAGGCTACGTTGACACATTCAACGAAGATAATGTATCTTACAGACCATGTCCTAGAAGTTTTGTGTTCTAATTCTGTCGGTGCAGCTGCCAGCACTGCTGCCAGAAAATCTTTGACAACAATCTAAATTGTCCCTGGTTATTGTCTGCACGACTGTGCCGGGGCTCATCGATACAGTTTCCCGAGAATGCAGCAGACAGCAAAGAAAAGTTTGACCAACTCCCGGCGCTTCACCACATGCATAGAATTCAGTCTCTGTAGACGCTCACACAAGTCTTCACAAGAGATGTTCCCCTTATATGAGCCTGAAAGAAGCGCCTCCGCCATTCTTTGGCTGCCCTAACCCCGCCTTACACTACCCGCCCGTTCAGATTATCAAAAGAGCCATTTACTAATAAAACTAACTTTGAATACTGATCCACTGGTTCTTGACTCTGTTAACACGAATCCCTGCTCGGAAGAAGCCAACACAGTCAAAACTCAACATGATGAGAAACACCTCAATGACCGCTGGCGTCAAGAATCAAAATGGTTGACTAGTTGGCGGCCGCCTGAAGCCAAAAACGTATCCGGAGCCTTCGCCAATACTCAAAAATGTATAATCTCATCCGATCAGGCTTTGGAATAGATGTCACGGTAACGTCACCCCGAGTGCCAAAATGCGGCACGGCAACGTTTGCTCAAGTATCATCATTGGGTCTACTATCACAGTAATTCTATCGAGCTTCTACCTTGACTTCAACCCGGGCTAATCTCCCAACAACCTAATGGCACTGTCAGCAATACTTGTGGCAAGGACGGCGACGAGAAATTGCGCGGTGATTCTTACTATGAGGTGTAGGACGGAGAAGGCGAACATGGCGTTTCATGGTCCGTGGACGCGTGGAACATCTGGAGACCGTTAAACACCTTGATATTTATCGGTAAACGACCATATCAAGTTCTATTGGATCGGGTACTGGCACTGCAGGAAAGGGTGCACGACTACCAAAACCGTGAATTGACAATGATCATTTCGCTGGGCTCCACTTTCCTATGGGGAATCTCGGAGAGGAGGGGTAAGTTTGGGCTTCTTTTCCTATTTTCTTCTTTTCGACTGCTACTTCATGATAGCGGGTTCGAACTCAATGAATTGTTTGTTTCTGGCTTAGAGATATGAGATTATGTGGATGGATAGGTTTAGAAGCTGGAAGGTGTACGCTTGTGCATAATTAAGGCATTCTTTACTTGCTTCGGCCATTGAAGTGTCCCCTATGTAAAGTAGCCTTTGGATACAATTGGCCAATTTGGTTCACCGTGTAATCTTATCTGGATCCACATACCTGATCATGATATAAACTCACGCACAATCTTCCAGGCCAGGTGCGGGCACGCTCCGATAGGTAGATTGACTTGCCGCGAAGTTTTATTGTAAATCCACATTCAAGCTACACAACCCCGCCCCAAACGCCCCACCAGCACTGGGCCGTCATAAGAACAAGGCCGAATGGGATGAAACCACAATTTTCAGACGTTTGTCGCTCTCCCTGGTTGCTGTCACAGTATCCACCCGGTAAACCGGCACCGCAATATCGTGCGTAAGCCACCCCGTGGCCCAATCACTTCGCCACAATTTTATTTCAATGCCCTAGCAGATAAACCCGGCACTGGCGCCCAGTGTTCAGCAGGAGGGATCGGAGGATCTGTTTGGCATCACGTCGAGGAAATCGCAATTGCTCACGCCTGATTTGCAATAGGTCTAATTTGCCTAATACTTTAGTACAATAGACAGTTAAGTAATCGCGAGAACATCCAAATCCAGATACTTTCACCCTGACGGCGTAAGCTCAAACGAACCTCGAAGTGAAAGCTTCTAACTTCGGTAACGTAATGGCAGATCAAGGTTCGTATACTCAAACATGCCACTTTCGTTCCCGGGTTCCAATCCCCCCGTACATACGTACATGCACAAACTTCCCTACAAAACAAACAAATACTGGCTATGGGATAGATGACTTCATAGTACAAGAGTCGGAGAATCGTATGATTGGGATTGCGGGACGACTACGCATAAACTGAGTGCGTGCATTGCCCCGGGATAAAAATTGAAATATGATACTAATAATATAACAAGTCCCGATAACCGGTCAATCCATGCATCCGTGCATCATTCCACCGTCGCGGATCATGGCCGTTGCTTTCACGGCGTATTAGAGTACGGTCGTCCGTGCAAATGAGGGTTACGCTGGATCGGAGTCTCGGAGGTCGTACATGCCGCCACTTCATCTCCGTGTCTCCCCATCATATATCAACCGAGATAACCTCGAGCCACATCAATTGGTTGCGTTATTAAACTCCTAGTTCCAAAAATCCCGCTTCACGAAAATGTTGAGAATCCCCCACCCAAGCATCATCTACGCGGAGACCTATTCCCACCGTTTTGTTACTGTGTTGTGGAATCGAACCTGGAATTCCCCAAAACAAAGCTTCTGTAGCTGGACCCACATCTACGCAAGCTCTAAAATGACTTCACGCCACAGATGAATGGATAGGGTTCGTACTTAACCCAAAAGCGTTGTCAATCACTGTCAATCACTCGCCCATATCTCTTCAGTCATAATAACGGAGCGTAAGTACATCGCATAAAGGTTAATGAGAAGTCAATGGCATATAAATTGTACAATGGTAGGACAGATGTGATGGACCAGCACTTCCCACGGTATACTTGACACAACTTGTGTTTTTCAGTCGAAAGTCCCGACATAAACTATTTATATCCATTGAAAATTGTCTCTAGTGTTGCTGTTTACTGTTGGACGGATTAATGCGCTGTCGTCTCTTTCAGGAGATCTAGAACTGTATGGCATTGTTCTAACTCTTGGATCTATTAGGCTCACTGACCAAACCCAGCTCAACTTTCAGACTACCCGCTCCCTGATTACAATCTGGGCTCCCAGACTACACCGACCTCGAGCTCACCGGTCCCGCTTCCGTGTCACATAGCCAGAGCAAAAAGAGCCAAATCCACCAAGACAACGCTCAGCGAGTATACGAAGAGCTGACCATTGTACAGAAGCATCTGGTGGTACATTTCGTGCGTTTTCTCACTTTTGCCCCCGTTTCTGTACATACAAACTAACTCTGCACCGCACAGGGTACCAGTACCTTGGAAATTTGACAGCTTCAATGATATCATCCCTAAGCTTGCTGCGCTGATCTATGAGCAAGTCCTTTACATTTTGGATGAACTGTTGAAGTTAGTAACGTACTACTGCTAGTAGCAGCGAGGATATAGCACCTTCTAAACACCCGTTCTGATTCACTGGGGATTACCAGAATCGCCAACATCTCAATAGCCACTTTGACGGGTTCTGGATAAGCTCTCATTCGATTGCCAGTATTCAATAGGGCTTAAAGCCCCATGTTCTGGGGGCCGTGGTTTGAAGACACTACTGGTTATATTGATCTAGGGCTGTTACTCTTCCTGATTGACTGCTACATTCTGGAGTGAGCTAGAAGCCAAAGATACAGAGCCTACTGCTTCTTCTGACCAGGAATAACAGAGTCGACTGCGTCAGTTGAGTTTGGGCTGACCGTCCTTCTTGATTCCGGTGTTTAATCGGTAAATCGTGGGTTCTCGGGTACAGAAGTTTACTCTCCAACCTCCCCGTCTCTTCTTAGTTCCTAACTCTTATAACGAGCTGGTGTTCTGAACGAGTAGTTACTAACTTACCCGGGCTATTATATCATCTCTTCTTAATTTTTTATCGACTTTCCACGGTATGGAAGGGGAGAAAACTGATGTAATATTTTCTTTTGCGGTGTTTTTCCATATACTGGCATACACTTGCATACTGCACTTTGCACAGAATCATAACCAATCATTCGTAGTCCAGAAAAAGTAATGATAGGCAGGCGGCAGCACACAATTCAAATACATGCAAAGGGATGAAATAAATAGAGCAAGCCCAATTGACTGTATTGCTACAAATTTCTGGAGGAGGGAGACAATTTGGCTGGGTTACTGAAACGTGTCGATTGGTGTACATGCGCGTACAGACACGTATCACCAAGTACGTAGAAATATGCACTCACATGTCTTGCACTCACAGTAGGTGTTGTATTCGTGCTTGCAGCTCGCATATCGTATTTATGTACGCCATCTTGCTGCTGCACGTATGCACGACATAACATGTCATCAGCTACTCCTGTGAGACCTCAAAACCCCCGTCTAGGAAATACAGGCCAGGCACGCACATGGCAAAATAAGGAAGAGGAGGATATATCATGGCTATCTAGGAGAATATTCCAACGCCCGCCAACATGAATAAACAGAAACCGACATAACGACACTTTCAAAAACTTAAATCAACAAAACTCTGTTCCACCCTACACATCACAGCTTTTATCAGAACCCCATCTCCAACCTTGGCACCACAACCGGTCCATACTTCCCCGTCTGCGCATAGATTCCCTCACCCTGCACCATAAAGTCTACGGCCAGACTCGTTCCCTTCTCAGCATCAAACGCCGTAAAAATTGTGTAACCCCTCTTCGCCATGAGACGTCTATATTCCCTTGTCCTACCGTCCACCTCCGCCGGAAACACCTCCATCATATCCTCCTTGGTATCGCTGGGTGCATTAGTGCTCCTCAGTCCGTTCTGCGGTACGTAAAGCACTTTATTATTATGCAGCATCTTGAGGAGGTATCCCGGCGGCGGCGCGTCAACCATGGCGCTACAGATGACTTGGTACATTGTCTTGTGGTCAAGAGGGACATTTGGATCGTGAACAAGTCCGGCACCGCAGAGGTGTACGGCGCCGGACAGGAACGTGATGCGGATGCCGCGCGAGTGCGAGATCCCCTGGAGCGTGCGGATCAGGTATGTCCGTTCGAGGTCCTTTGATTCGTGGGTCCAATGGTCTCGGAGGTCGTCGAGTAACTCTACCTCGCCGAATACGTTGACTACACTGCCCATGAGCCCGTGTTTCCCAACTGTCTTTTTGACGCTCTGAAATCCGGAATTGACGACTTCCTTTGCACCGATAACACCTGCTGCTGACCCGGCAAGCTTCCCGAGGAGATTGTAGGTGCCCGTTACGGCCTTCTTTCCTGCCTGTGCTGTTGCCACCATGTGTTCGGCCGTATCCATGCGTGGGTAGATGACTGGGACGGAGATGGCGAGGATAGCGTGCTGAATTGATGCAGGGAGCGTAGCAATTTTTGGGAATATTCCCTGGTAGGTGGGGCCTGCCATGACTTGGTGCTGGTTTCGTTCGGAGCGCGTGTCCAAACCCACGACGGCGACGGTGGGGCCCATGTACTTGATGAAATGCCATCCGGTGCCAGTAATTGTGAAAAGGTCGTTTTCATCTGTCTGGGAGTGTAGTATATCGAGTGTGGTGTGATGTTGAAATAGAAGGTACCAGTGCATTCCTACCCTTCCGATATTTTTGAAAGCAGCCGAGAATTGCATATACTCTGGGTATGAGCCGAATCCATCGAAGCTACCTTCAGTCAGCACATCGTCAAATACTCTAGGTGCGGTAAAGGAGACATACATATCATGGTCATCCAGCTGGAAGAGGTATGGGATCTGTGCAAACGCCTCCCTCAAATGCGGTTGGTCCCAACTACTTGTATAATAGTGAAAATACGCATGTGTGACCTCCTCGTCATGTTTTGCAGTCCATGGGGCGTTTTTTCGATTTTCCTTCCCTCTAATCTGAATCCATTCCTAACCACGGTCATCAGTATCCCCTAACCCTTACGTCAAGGTTTTAACGTTTACAAACCCTCAAACACGTCACCTCTTTCCACATCCGATCCGCATAGATCTGGTTCCCTGTTCCTATCTGTGCATGGAAACCCCCACAATCGAGGTGCTTCTGCATAAGGTCCTTCCACATGAACCCATGACCGCCTAGTCGCGCCCTCTCTTCACCCTTAATACCGAGCGAAAAGTCATTACAAGAGTGCGAAATAAACCGCCAATTCCTGTCATCTCTTCCAGCAACCAGGAATTCGAAGCGTGTACACCCTACAGGTGTGGAGATTGCATACGTCCACATATTCCCACCTTCCATCGGAAGCTCAATGCTGTACCGGAAGAACGTCCAAGTCCGGTGGGTATAAATCGCCACAGCCTTGAGCTGCGGTGGGCCAGGGGAAAGGTCTTGGCTTCTATGAATGTGGACAGTAGGAGGTTGCTGGTACTCTGTTACCAGAAGGATGGAGCCGTACCACATCCCGTGCTCAAGATCCATGTTTGAGTACCTCAAGTAGGGTCCGAAATATTCGCCATTAACCGGTGCTGGATTATACAGTACTATTCCGGCAGTTGGGATGGGAGGTGGAGGCGGCTGAAACGGGGCGAATCCAGGAGTTGGCGGCATTGAATCATAAGGATTAACTTTAGGTGGAAAGCCTGGTGACGCCATGGAGGGAGCGAACCCAGGCGTTGGTGGAAACCCGGGAGTTTGTGGTGCAAATCCAGGCGTTTGGGGTGGGAATCCTGGAGTTTGTGGCGGGAATCCTGGCGTTTGTGGTGGGAATCCTGGAGTTTGTGCTTGGAAGCCTGGAGTTTGTGGTGGGAATCCTGGAGTCTGTGGGAACCCCGGAGTTTGTGGGAACCCCGGAGTTTGTGGAGGAAATCCAGGCGACTGCATCGGGTGAGCCGTAGCGGCCTGCGAGTTTGACGACGCAGCACCACCCGGGGGAGGAGCATCGAGAACTGGTGGTTCCCACTGAGTGTGAGATGTAGCCACATGGATATAATAGTACGCCCCTGAGTTTGCATCCAGGTGGGCCATCCAGCCTTCCGGAAGTTGTGGAGGCGAAGGAGGACCAGTGTCCTGAGGCGGAGGATCAAAGGTCTGTTGTTGCTGTTCCGCCGGATGTCCTTGTTGCGCTCCTGTAGCAGACGACTGAGATTGAGGTCGCGCCTGTTGAGTATTCTCCGGAGACTGGCCCCGTTGCGCTTGTGCCGCTTGTGCCATCATGGCCGGAGTCATCGGGCTGACAGGGTCGTGCTGGAACGCAGGATGCGCGGCAGCAGGTGGTATATCGGGTGCGGCAGCACCGATGACAACGGTCCGTTTCTCATCCGGATATCCCTGTGCCGTTGTTGCCGTTGTATTCGACTGAGACGACGGTCCTGCAGAGGTTGTGCGACGTCCAGAATGGCTCAAGCTTGCGTAAGAAGGCGGAGGGCTTGCGCTCATGTTCATGCGGTCAAGCTCCTGCACCAACGCCTCCGGAGCATACATGCTAGGATGCCTAGTATGAGTGGGGCGGTCATTGTCCTGAGTACGGCCATTGTCCTGGTTACGGAGATTCTCTTCACTATTCTGACCGCCGGTTCCATGCCAAACTGTTGGAGGACCATGGGGGTAAGATCCGGGGGGTTCAGTTGGAGTCCAAGGCCTTGGCGGAGGTGTGGCTACTTCCGGAGAAGGCGTTTGCGTTAGTACTGGCGAGGGGCGGTGATTTGCACGAGTCGGCTCGCGACCTGTCACGGCAGGTATGCTTGGACGGCGTGGGGGAGGGTCACCAACCCGGAACGGAGGATTCTCTTGTGTAGCAGTAGCGGGGGTCTCGGGAGGTGGCGGGGATCCTCGCCGACCGGCGGTAGTAGAGGTAGATGTCATGCGACTTGGTGGAGGCCAATACTGCTGATGAAACTGCGGATAGGGGTTGACAGTGGCCGGAGCATGATTACTTTTTTGACTATCCGTCGACGGCGGTCGATACGGCTGTTGGTGCTGGGGCGGTGATGGAGTGGTCCTGGACCGACTATCCGCCCTGAGCCTTGCAGGGCGTCCGGCGTCGCGATATCTGAAGGCAGGCGGGGCGGGGTAGGCATCGGAATGAACTACAGAGACATGGCGACCGACAGAGCCTGCCTGGGCGGTGGAGTTAGATTCATATGGAACACCCAAAGTGTCGTACTGTTGTTGTTGCTGCTGCTGCTGCTGCCCACGAAGTACCCCTTGCGTAGGTTGGGGGAGCTCCATGGGACGGTCCTGCTGCATCCCGGATGCAGGAAAACTGGGACGCCGAAAAGCAGCGAGCGGGGGTGGCGACGAGGATGATGATGATGGCGCAAGAGATATATCGTTGTGAGTGTTGTTTCGCTTGCTGATGCGGAGGGGTTCGGGGGCGGTGGGAGTTGCGGGTGAATCGATGAAGAAGTCCTCGGTGGTAGTCCCCCGTCCTGATCGACCTGCGTCTGCGGCCATGGTAATTAAGATGGCGGGGTCGTGGTTGTTTCAGGAGCAAGCGCTATCTGGGTGTAACACGGAATGATGCAGCTCGCCGGCGAAATGGGCGCTTGCACGGTCAGCACTGTAGGAGTCTATATGAAGGGCAAGTGTTGAAGCACAAGTGAATGCAGATTGTTTAGAGATTTAGAGATTTAGAGATTCAAAGGGGAGGGAGGGAGGGTATTTCTCTAGAGCACGTTTTTCACGGTGTTGTTGGATGTTGGGAAGAAGATAAGTATGATGCAAGAACAAGAGGAGAGGGGGAGATGGATATAAATCCAGCGCTACAGGGATACTGCTGAAGATGACGACGACAAACGACCCTAAAGACCCAACGTGCAACGACTTCAGAGCGACAAGAGCCACGGCGCTCTCGCTCTCGTGGGAGTGCCACCTATATTGTACTTGCAAGCGATGGTAGACATCCAACAACGGGTGGGTGGATGGGCGATGCCCAAGCATTTGTAGCCGCCGAACTTTTAGAGCGTCTTAGGCCCGAGAGGAAGGTGAGAGGAGTGAGAGGGGCAATGGCAACCCAGATAAATAATCCAAAACAATCTCAGGTACTTCTATAGTACCGCAATATTAGTCTCGGGCCGCTGCTATGCGCCAGTAGCAGTACGAGACTGCCGCAATATATATAGTGTCACCCACATGATTCCTAGGTATTCCGAATCCCGACTATACGAAGTTATTCCAAGCGAGTGCTCTGACATGATCTCACGCACCCAATGGTCCCTGTGCAATAAGTTATTCACTGACAATGAGCTCGACTGAATGGCAGAGGCGGAAGCTCGGAGTTGGGTATTTTACGTTCAAGGTTAGAAGCTGAGGTGATTCAAGCCGCCTGGATTTATACGATGCAGTTGGATTTCCACATACTGTAGTATACTTTACAGTACACCCATCGTTACTTTCGCTCACAACCTTCACCAAAGACTGACCATAGTGGAAGTTCCTAAGGTATGAAATCTAGTTATAAGTTTCTAAACTAAAGGCCTTGGTGATCATAGCGATGTTCTCAAGATGGAGAGGCCGGCGTTGTCCAACTTGTTGATGTGGATCTCGGGGAGGAGAGAAACTGTTTTTGATGTTGGATTTGCGAGAATTCGAAGTTTAGGTTGTGGCATCAGCGTGATAGAAAACTGCAATACAGGGGGTTCTCGTACGGCTACCTACTGTAGTACTGATATGTTGAATAGTGCTGGAAACGAGTTTAGGTTTCCCTCTTCTCTTCAATCCAGAGCCCTGCACGTTCTTGTAACAGTGCAACCATCCGGAGAAACGCGACATCATTCTATGCAGGGGTCGACGGCAGTGGCACTCGGGAATGGAAGTGATAAGCTTTGCTTCAGCGCCCTTGGCAAGACCAGAAGAGTAGGTAACATCCTACCTACATGTAAGTACCTTTTCTGTTCACCGCTCATCTTGGGTTCATCATTATCTCTATTGTTGTAGCTTATTATCTCATGCCGACTACTCTAAGGAGCTGCCTTCAGTTGGTATGATTGCATGCAACGGTTGGGTGACTGCGTTGCACGAGAATCTGAACAGACCGTTGGACACATAGCAGAAGACGACCATGTACCTGAGTAACGGCCCGAACCGACTCGCTAAGCCTCGTTCGCTGACAGCTTTCGCACTGTACCTTCTTGGCATCTAACACTACGGTAACTTCTCTCTACAATTTATGCTTGGTAGGTCGAGGAATAGAGAGAAATTGCGTGAACGTTGAAGTTTATCGAATTTGTACCCGTGTGGAACAATAGGAAATCTCACCTTTGGCTTGTTAGAGCTGACTGTGGTGGATCAGGTATTTGGTTGCTCTCTGCGGCGGTTCGGTCGTTTTGCCAGTTTTGCTGTACTCAAATCGCCGAGATGAGCAGATGTCAGTTCAGCATCGAAGTGCCTGATTCGTACTCTGTCCCTACGCATCAATTGCCTCCATCACTTGTCAGTCGGGTGGCAAGTGGCTGTGTCTAGAATGGTACCCTCCCTATGACATCAGAGCTTTGTGAACGACAGCATACCAGTATTCACAAGACAGATCCACTCCGACTTTGGTTTTCTTAGAGAATAGCCTCTGGTATTGTTGGCGGAGTGGAGTAGTTGCGGGTGAAGTAGTTCACCTACGATATGTTGTGGCCACAAAATCTGCAGAACCGGACCACGTTCAAGCAGGGATGAGTTTATTTCGATAGGTGCGTCTGGGCTATGAGTGGAGAACTCCGAGAGGCGAGACACATTCTCTCACCCACATTCCGCCGCGCATAGGTGCGGGCGGCGAACGCGCGTATCGTAGTAATGCAGCAAGTCAACGGAATTCCCAGTCAATACGACCCTCGTCACTTGCTCTACACCGTTTTCCTACGAAGCCAGTTCCGTGAGACTAGGGTGGACAATGCAACAGGTTTTGTAAGTAATCATTAACTTTTTACATATTCCCAACCCCGCACGTCCAGATCTACAAATCCTCCTCCCATCAACCTCTTCATCGCCTTAACAGCCATGGCGACAACCACAACCACAATCGAACTCGTCGACCTCGAGACCTCGCCGCGCTCTTCCGTCTCCGACCCTCTGCGTCTCTCCTCCGCCATCAAATCCCCCGCCGAAATTGAGCAGCTCTCAGGGGAGAGCACGTACTCCCGCCTCCCCTTCTCCGCCCGCCGCTCCAGCTCCTCCTCTGACAAAGGCCGCGACGTCAAGGGGCTGCGGTCCTTCTACCAAAGCCAGAATGCGCACATCCAGCGCATGCTAAAGAGTGTGGACGACCATCGCAGGGAAGCGAAAGACGAGCAGGGCAACACCCGTCTGCGGTTTCAGATCGCGGTGCATGGAAGCCTGGTCGCAAACGTTTTACTATCTATATTGCAGCTGTATGCAGCAATCTCATCGGGGAGTTTGTCGTTGTTTGCGAGTACGCATCCACCCTTCCCTCCCCCTCTCCCCAAGCGCTGAGATAGTGGTATAGCCGCGGCCGACTCCATCTTCGACCCCGTCTCCAACATCATACTGATCTTCTCTCACCGCGCTGTCAATCACGTCGACTCTGCGCGTTTCCCTTCCGGCAAAGCGCGGCTGGAAACAGCAGGGAACATCGCATTCAGCTTCCTGATGATCACCGTGTCAATGATTCTGATCGTGATGAGTGCGCGCGACCTCGCGACGGCCGACCATGGCGCCACAAAACCCTTCAACCTTTCCTCCGTGATCGCGGTCTGTGTCGCGCTGGCCACAAAGCTCGCACTCTTCTTCTACTGCTACTCGCTGCGAAATACATACTCGCAGGTGATGATCCTGTGGCGCGACCACCGCAACGACCTCCCCGTCAACGCGTTCGGTCTATTGACTTCTGTGGCGGGCAGCAAGCTCGCGTGGTGGGTTGACTCGCTCGGCGCCATCGTAATCGGATTGGTAATCCTGTTTGCGTGGTCTCGCGTTGTGTACCAAGAGAGTTTACTCCTGATAGGAGTCGCAGCGCCGCAGGAGGTTAGGGGGCTGATCACGTATATCTCAATGACGCATGATGATCGCATCACGCAGATAGATACGGTGAGGGCGTATCATAGCGGGCCCAGGATCATCGTCGAGGTCGATATCGTGATGCCGGAAGATATGACGTTGAGGGATACGCATGATATTGCCGAGAGCCTACAGATCAAGCTGGAGGCGTTACCGGATGTCGAGAGAGCATATGTCCATGTTGATTGGGAATGTGAACACAAGCCGGAGCATTTCTTAAAGAAGGAGTTGTAGGGGGCTTGATGGGAGGATGGGAGAAGTTGCTTATTCAAAGTTACTTTAGCGTCTCTGTTCAAAGGCGTTTTGGGAGGTTCAAAAGAGCAAAGAGCAAAAGCGGGATATGTACATTGTGGAGATGGTGGCCTTGTCTTGAAAAGCAAAAATGGTGCCAGCACACCCGTTTCAGCTCCGGCTCGGGATTTTTCGGAGATCGGGATCTCTCACGAGTGAGACTTTGTGTTCGGTGTAGCTCTCTAGTATTGACACAACAAATCTTTATTATATCAATCACACACACTTAGAAACCCAATTTATACCTCTATTCCTCTCCCAAAACTATTGATCCGCACCAACCCCATACCCACCATACCCAAACAACCCCTTCCCCATCCGCTTCAACGCATGCACGACATCGATAGAAGTAACTATCCTTCGATTCCCATGTTCACAGTACGCGATGGCGTCACGAACCACATCGGCCAGGAAAAGTTTTAGCTCCGTTTGTGCCTCCGCGTACACTGCGTGCTGGATACGTTTTACGCCTGCGCGACGGAGGAGCCGGCGGATTGCTGGTTTCACGACAACCCCGGGAAGGGTATTGGCTTGGGGGTGTTAGCGGAAAGGGAGGGGGAGGCGTTCAAGGGGGAAGAGAAGGAGGGGACAGACCGAGTTGGCGACGTTTAGATCCTTTCAAGCCCTTGGAGCTCTTGGAACCCTTGGAGCCTTTGGTACCGCCAGACATTGTTGTTGGTTCTTTGGGGGTGTTGGAAGATGAAATTGAGGTAGGAGAGAAGGGAGGAGGCGTTGGTAAGTACGCGGTCGGCGCTGAAGAAGATGGAGAATATGAGAAAGAAGTAAGTTTGAGATGAGATGGTAACGAAGCTGAGAGATATGAAGAAAGGGATGGTAGAAGTTTTATACCCAGGGCACACAAGGATGTGGTATTCAGGGTCATTGTTTGACAGCTTCTAGACATGAAACTTTGTGCTCCAAGGAAATCGCTGGATTAACAGATCCGCCCGATACAAGCCATTGTCGTTCTTCCATTCAAGTGGGGCGAGTGATGTTTGATGATTTTGGTTCATTTGTGAGACCTTGTGCGAGGGCTATTTTCATCTTGGGATGTAGATGTGAAGTATACGGCGGCGACGCTATATACTATAGCCTGTCTTATGGAAAAAGAACCGTATTGATTAATTGCTAGAGTAGATTGACAGGTCCACACAAAAGAAAGTTTCGACCATTAAATATTCCGAAAGGTATCCAGCCATAATATCATTCATCCCTCGAGCTCCTCTCCTCCCCTTCCTCACCGTCATCAACCGCAATCCCACCTACCAAGTTTCCAAGCCCTCCCTTCAACCTCTTCGCCCAGAGTATCAACACCAACCCCACCGTACCCGCACTAAATACCATGCTCCCTCCAAACACGAGAGCATGCCACATCCACGGATCGCCACTCTCAAGACCCTTAACTTGTACCACGATCGCCCAGGGGAGCACATACAAGAGATTACTCATTAGACTTTGGTAGAGGTACCACCTCGGTCTTGAGGCGAGAAGTATCGCCGCCAGCTGCGTTGTCACAGCATAGAAGATGTAGCACCAGTCGATGGTCCTCCACATGTGTGCCGTGATCCTGGCCACCGTCGCCGAGTTGCTGATGTACAGCGCGAATGGGTATGCGGTTTTGAAGGACATTAGGAGACACAGGGGTACCTCGACTGCCAGGGCAATGAGCGATGATAGGACCGCGGGACGTATTATAAGGAGTAAATCGTAGTTTGTTGCGTACCGCCGAGCGCGCGCCTTGAATGCACCCCAGGCGTGGCCGACAAAGGTCAACGAGGTTACCTCGAGGGATTGGACAGGCACCATGACCAGGCCCCATCGTATGGCGTTGAAGATGTTAAATGCAGTGGTATAGTCGTTTCCCAGGGTGACAATTCCAGCGACGAGCCACATGTACAGTGCATTCCTGACTGCCGATTCCGCGAACGTGTAGGAGCCAGGTTTGGCCATGAGAATTAGGCCGGCAAAATTGGGTTTCCTGGTGTCGCCTGCTTCGAAACGACGGAATGGGAGAAGCCCAGAGATGTGGATGAAGTAGAGGAGACCTGCTAGTGCGCCTGAAGCATCACAGCACAGGCGGATTATGCCTTGCACCTTAATGGTAGCTGTGCCCTTGCTGACGCGGTAGGTGCTCACGAAGAGGACATCGAGGATAATGTTGACAGCGGTTTTCACGGTTGAGATGAGGAGGGGAACATCCGGTCTGTGTATTCGTCAGCGCGGCTCCCATGTACATATACCCCCCGAGGCTCATACCTATCAAGCGCCCTAGTGCAAGCACTAACACTCACGTCCATAGCTGAAAAGAAGGCAGAGAACGCGATGATGCGTACATACTCTACACTCGAATCTCTCACTTTGTCAGGCACAAAGCTCTTTGTAAAACTTCGTGCAGCGCTACAGATGATGATGCTCATCAACATTCCCAAACACAGCTGGAAGAGAATCATTGCGTTCGAGATCCCGATACGCTGAGAACGTGTGCGCCGGCTTTTATCGCCAATGACTTTGTAGGACGCTCGTGGGAGGCCTTCGTTGATGACTTCCACCACAATGCTGATGTACTAGATCCTGTCATGAGTAGTTCTTGAGTATCAGGGGAGGAGGCCAACGTTATAAGTCTCAGCGACGGACACCGCCTTGTCGTCAATCTGTGCGAGCCAGAGTTTACTTATTGTATTATAAACCCCAGGGAGGATGAAGGCGCCGATATTGAAGATGAGGGCTCCGTGATATCTACACCCCGTCTGTCAGCACAAGAACTCACCACTATCACGTCTCAGAACATACGTATCCCTTCCACCCCACCATTTGCTTTGAGGCCTCTCTCCAAGTTCCTCAACCCCAGTACCAACCCAGAATATATCCGACCATCCCGTCTTTTTTGTTGTAGCAGCAGTAGAAGAGGCTATCGTATTGTCGTGATCTTCGGAGGAGCCGCCCATGATTGCAATAGCAGTAGTGTCGTGATTTGGCACACGCCGATAGCCATCGGCCCTCCACATTTTATGGAGGAGCCTTCGGGCGGGGTACCACCATCTCATCGCGAATCCTGCCCCCAAAGAATCTCTACCCAGCGGCTGTCTCCGAAGTTGGGGGGGGTATTGTGACCGGGTCAACGGGGGCTTTCTGCATACCAGTTTGTGGGTGTGCAGAGATATGGATGAGGGATTCCAAGTGCGGTGGTGGCGTAGTGATACCGGTGGCGGAAGAGGAGAGGCGTGGTAGAGATGTTGGAGAGCCAAGAGATGAAGTTCTCTCATGCTGCGGGACCGGCGACGGGAGCGGGCCGTATTGAGACTAGATGTGTACACTTCCGGCGCCTAGAATAATAAGCGAGTTATTGTTTGGCGAAAACTGTGCAAGCTTTTGCCTCCCAGCGCACCACATGGGATTATAGAAAGTCAATTAAACATGTGGCGCACTTCAATCGTTCGAATAGGTTGCGGTTGTGTGATGCTGATAGCGACTGTTCCTATCATCACCAACCCAGTTCAGGTGATACTTTATCATAAAAACTCTGCGTAGGCACCCAATGCAGCTTACTGCTGGTGATACTTCACCGGGTAGTGCTTCACCAGGTAGTGCTTCACCAGGTATGCAGTTGCACTGCTGGCCCTAGATTTAGGGTATCACGGTGTTCATGGACGAGTGAGGGCTTGTGGACGAGGCCTCTGACTGTGTGCTTCCGCCGAAGAGCACCTGGTACAATTAGCATACTTGACAATCACTACTCTCTGGACATTTGGTGAAGAGGCCAGTCAGAGTCACCAATGGTCAAGAACACCACACCGGCGGACGACAGCAGCCGCCGCCACCACGGAGAACGCCGCGCCCCAGAAAGATGTTGAGCCAGCCGGTCAGAAGTAGCCGTAACATGGGCGGATAAGGCTATTGGATCCGAGTGGCAGTACGAAGCGTGAATAGACCAATAGATAGAGGTAATAGGTACATAATAATAGTCTTCGACCCCCGATCCCAAAAGAAACAACTCGGTCCAGATGACAGAAACCAGTCAGTTGAATAGAGAAGAAGAAACAAAGCAAGAACCTAGTTATGTACTACGTGTAGCACCCAAAATACTCCCAAAAATATGCTGTACAAGATATCAAGAACTATACACCAAATTACAAGAAACAAAATGCCAAACCAGCTGAAAGGAAAGGAAAAGGAAAAGGAACAATGATAAATATGTACGTACTTTCCAATGGCAATCCGTCCGATGATGTCAGTAAGAAATGCTCGCCACATCCCAGCACGCAAGGAAGCATATGCAGTGTGGTGCATTACATCTCTTACGGTGTCAGGATTTGTCGGTACCCAGTCAGCGCTCAATGGGAATCTCAGCCCAACATCATCATCTCCACCTCTCTCCCCCTCATCTCTGCCATCTCCCCTCTCAGCCACTCTACACCCCTCACAACCCGCGCCACAACATTCTCCCACCGATTCCCCACATCATCACCTCTCGCCCCCCACCCAATGGGCAACACCATCCTCGCACGACTCTCGGCATCCAAAACCACAATCGCGTCCAACGCCGTTCTTCCACCTCCAAGTGGATGCAACAGCCCAAGTCTCTTCGTAAGTATTCCCTGGGAATCATGAACTACCCGTCTCATCAGCTCCCTCTCCCGTAACAACAACAAAAACTTACTGATAGGAATAGCAAACACATTCTCGTCCACCCTCCCCAAGCTCACTCCATAGCTGACAGCGTCGAGATTCTCGAGCAACCCCGCAACGGCGCCAACGCACCTCAACGTTGTCTCGCCTCCCATCCCAAGGAAGCAGAGCACCGTGAACCCTCCCATTCGCATCAATCCACCCACTGGCCGCCCAATTGCCAGCGTGTTGTTTGGGAACCGCACATCCATCCTTGTAAATCCGTCGATACGAGAATCGACGCGGGTGCTAACGTCGCGGTCGATCACCCAGGAGGGACGCTCGGATGCGTGTTTCGAGAAGCGGAAGCGCTTCGTGTGGGCACGAGATGGAGGACGTGAGGACGGCGGTGTGGCATCATCGAAAGCTATGGACGGAGAGCGCTTTCGGGAGAGGGAGACGGGGATGGGCGAGAGGATGAACATGGCGTCTGTGAATTGGTGGTGACAAGGAAGGCTGTTCCAGCGTGAAGGAATAGGTTGGAAGAAGGAGGTTGAAGGAAACAGTTTGTAATGTAGGTAAAGACCGGTGAGTGGGTGCAAACGTACAAAAGGTGTGTCTGCTGCAACCTCGGATATGAAATCGATCACCACCGCCACGAAAGGAATGGAAGGATGATCGGAAGATCAGGGCGAAACAAACTGCAGGGGAATGTCAGGCGAACATCCAGTAGCGGGATAAATGGGCAATAGCAATGGCACTTACTCAGACTGCAAGGAGAGAAAAGGAGGGTGATCGTGAAGAGCAGCGCAGAATCTGACAGGTAATTATGTTTTGAATTCGCTATATCAGTCCTAGTCTAGCTCGGCCCGATTCTACGCTACGTCAAATGCATGTGTCTACCCCGCATTTTCTCCAGAAAGCCTGACTTCTTATTTCGAGCAATTAGTGGTCTTCTTGCAGCTGAATTGTTTTGCCGTATATGTGAACTACAGTTCATCCCATCTACGAGTTCGTCGCGGACAAAGTGCCGTCCGTATTCGCGTTTCCTTATCGCTTACTGATAGTTGCCAGGGTGATGCGCGTGAAGTTTGACGCGTAGCTAATCCGCCCATCCATATAACATTCTCACACGTGAGATAGTCCCTCTTTCATCTTTTACTCTCTACTCTATTTATACTAAGTGCATCTGGCTATTGCCACATCAGCATATACAGTTCTCTCCGCCCCGCAGTCAGTTCAGCGCCCAGATAATATCATTTGGATGGCCATTCCAAATGATGTTATATTAATTAACACATGTTGTTCCATTCTGCACCAGTCCCCCTATCAGCACCGGCCCCGCCTCCGATGTCACATTCAGGAAGTAGGATCTGTACTGGTCACTGTTGTTCGGACATCAGCAGTTAGAGCCTCAGAAAGTGCGCCTATCCGATAGGTTTTATATATGACATAAGTGCTATGTCATAGTGTGAGTATGCCAACTACTAGCATATTGGCTATGTATGATCTCAATATCGACTGTATTGAATAACTCTAGTGATCTGACCATGCCCAATGCGTTTGAGATGCTGAGGGCCTTTCTATCGGAACAGTCCCATTTTGCTGTGAATTTTTATTTCGAGTAACTGAGATTGTATAAATACCTCGAAAACAATCAGTAAATATCAAAGCGTCCGTAAGATGTAGACAGCGAATTATTCTGTTCCACAGAAGGAAAAGCCATAAAACCAACTCACAGCCAAAATTATGCCTGGTATTTGAGATCTCAACCAGATAAAGCATCTAGCGTCTATGAGTACTGAGAGAGGGGGGGTTTCTGGTCACCTGTACTATACTAGTGAGCGTTAGAACTCCAGCATCGGTGAATTGTTTGTTCTGTCTAACAAAGCTGAAGGATGCCAGTTCTTCTTCCCCCGGTTGCCCCGTTCTTGCAGCACTCCTTAATCTTCGCCACATACTTATGTTATATATCACCAGCGTCACCACTCGTCACCCATATTTGACGTCTAATCATCCAAAGGCCGTCAGCAACGACTGTTCGATTGAAAAAATCCCCGTCAATAGGCCGGGAGTACCGTATGTACTATCACTGTAACTTCATGCAGCGAGACTCTAGACCTCTCATATATTCACGATAGACAGCAATGAATTACCCCACGGACATTCCAAGCGGCCCAAGCGGTTTCCAGTTTTACCCCTCTTGACTATTTCCGTGGGCCCCGTTTAACCGAGTAGATCTCTCATAAAGCTACTCACCTAGGTAAGTATTGAATAGCATAAAACGAGTACTTAGCCTAAGAAGCTAAGAATGGTGCTACAAACACCATCAAGCAGGTTCGAAACCTACAGTGCTCAATAAACACCCTAGTTCCAGGCTCAAAACCTGCAGTTATCACTTTTGTGCTGATATGCTGTTTATATGTTCTGCCAAGACCGCTAATGACAGGCGATTGTCTCGAATGCATGTAAAATATCTACACACGCACCCGGGAATGCAAGGCAAAGCATCCGAAGTGGGGGGCTGGTTTCTCTTCAATTCTGTAAAATATTTCGTTGGGAATCCCCTCCCCTCTCGTATAATGTCCTAGATAGATCTCGTCTCACACGCCAGGGGTGCACAGTATAGAATGGGCAGCCTTAACTAAACCAACGACTCGGAGTTCCAGGTTACCACCCATCACATTCCTGCATACGTACTAAGTAGATTCACTGGAGTTGTAATTTCAAGGGCGCCTATCTATGAACACCCAAACTATAGTCCTTAAACAGATAAATCAATCGTACCTTCCCACGGCATACTAAAACTGAGGCATCCAGTCATTGGTGAAAAGGGGCCGAAAATTTCTATCAGCACGTATATTGTGGGGATCATCTAACATGTTGTCTCTCTGTCACTGAATTCTAGCGGTGTTCTATATATCAGGTACCGACTTTAAACACCGAGAGACAACTCGAGAAGGTGATCTTTCATGATCCGGCACACAGCCGAGTGACACTGTAATCAAAAGAAAACTCACGATTGAAGCCCATCTGTATGCCCCAGCGCCAGTGTCTCAAGCATAGTCTTAACTCGCTACGAGTACGTGCAGACGTCGGCCAGAGATGAATCAGTGCAGTTGAGCCCATGAGTTTAGCACTACTCAAGTTAAGGTATAAGCTTTGCGTAAATCGACTCTTCACCGTGAACCTAATTGAGACACGCACGAAGAACATCAAAGCTTGTATCAGCCATATCTTTAATCAAAAATAGCTGTAAACTTTGATAATATTGTTCTAATTAACAAGCATTATTATGGAGGGGCGTGTCAATAATATACTAAGTAACCAGTCTATGTACAGCTTTTCTATCTATCTCCAACTCCCAGTAATCCCTCAAGCAAAGCAAAGAGCAAAATCCCAACAACGCCAGTCTTTACATAAGTGATTACCCTATAACTCTGACCTAAATAAAAAGCAACATGTCCATCATACACATAGTAACCAATCAAGCGCCTCCGATGGCTTCAATCTTCTTCCCCTTGACCGAAACCCATTCCATCCCCAATCCGCCCAAGAAAGCCACGATTGCAGTCGCAACAGCAGCATAAAAGCTCGTCGTGATAGCGTGATTATAAGCCTCGAGGATTGCCGGTAATATATCTGCCGGAAAAGTCTTGGTGAGAGCTGTAGCCCCTGTCTGCAAGATCGTTGCCGGATTCATGCTCGTCCTGGCGACTATGCCCTCAACGAGCTTGTTGCTAAAAACGTTTTGGCCAACAGAGATAAAGAGCGCGCCGCCCAAAGTCTGGAAGAAAACGATAATAGCGGACCCAATCGGGATGTCGTCCAAGGTCAGAACCGTTTGTGCTGCAATCATAGGCTGCTGAAAAGCCATACCGATGCCAGCACCTGCAAGTATTTGGTAGCCAATCCATTTAGCGGGTCCAGTGTGGACCTCAAGCGTCGTAAGCAAGCCGGCCCCAATAATAAATATGGCAGTCCCAAGAATCACGAAGGGCATGTAGTAACCAAACAACGTCGTGAGTCCTCCCGCCACAATGGAAAAGATAGTAACAGCCAGAATAAGAGGGAGATTGCGAATACCAGACTGTGTGGCGGAAACATTCTGAATTGCTTGGAACCAAAGAGGAAGGTAATATATAAGCAACATGAATGCTGATCCGACGCCGAAAGATACAAAAACACCACTCCGAATGCTCCTTTGCATCAAAATTCTAAGTGGAATCGTAGCCTTCTCCCCACGCTTGAACTGAATCACGGCGAAAATGATGGCTAAGACACCAAAGGTGACGAGCAACCCGATGATGCGTCCGGACCTCCAAGGATATTTAGAGCCTCCCCATTGCAAAGCAAGGAGTAGACTGACAATTGCAGGAAGGAGAGCAATAGTTCCTGGTGTGTCGAATTCTTTGAACTTCTGCTGCCAGGTCAACTTGTCAACCTTGGCTCGCTTCGGTGGTTTGAAGAATAGCCAGATGCCACCGATCGTGATAGCTCCGAGAGGAAGATTAATATAAAAGCACCATCTCCACGAGACGTGATCTGCAAATGCACCTCCCATCAGGGGACCAGCAACGCTTGCAATACCTCCAAAAAGTCAGCCTCTATCAACAAACGACGCGCCACCACTGCACCTACCGAACATGCCACCAATCAATCCGGTATAGATGGGTCTATTTCGGACTGGAACTGAGAGAGACAAGATGATGAGTGCACCAGAGAAGATACCAGCGCAGCCCAACCCAGCAACAGCACGTCCAACGATCAGTGCCTCCGAGTTTGGTGCGGCACCGCACTGATTATCTGTTAACGTTAACTGGACAAGTAAGAAGCGAAAGAGAAGTGCATACAATCAAACTTCCAATTTCAAACAAGCCCACTGCACCCAAGAAACAATATTTGATGGAGTAGTAAGTGTAGATCTTGCCATATAGAAGTTGAAAGGAGCACATCTGTGAAACATTAGTACTGGTAAGTGGGTCCTTGTGAAATGTAAACAAACCGTTAACATATATCCGCTGCCATACCAACCAACGTCGTTCAATGCCTTGAACTCATCCGTGATCTTTGGAATCGCAGTAGCAATAATCGTTTGATCCTAAATAAATCATTAACACCGAGCAACTACCATCACGCCAAAGACAGTCCACAACTCACCAGCGCAACCAAAAACACAGCCAGACAGAGTGCAACGGTGATGAGTGCTAGTGCAGATGCAGTGGGATATTCCGTCTCCTCTTCGCTGCTGCTGCTTATGACATCATCGTCTCCGTTTTCGACCACTGCACCCTCCGGCTTCTCTTGTAGCTGCTGTGTTCCACCGCGATCCGCAAGCTGGGTAGATGAATGGTTCGGAGTAAAAGCCTCCTTTTCGTTTGCTTCGTTGGCAGACCCCGTAAGAGTGGGGGCAATTGAAGCCATCGAACCTGGATAATGATAGGGCGAAACCACTAACCCGCGTTCAAAACTTCACACTTGTGGTATTGAATTAATTTGTAAATTGCAGGTGACGATCCGGATCTAGAGGAGGAAGGAATGCCGAACCGTATTTGTTGTGAGGTGTCGAGCAAAGACTGAAAGAGAATGTTCACCAAATCTGGGGATCTGGAGGGGTAATGTTGTGCTGCAGCAAGTCCCTCGTCCTATGTAAACTGAGGGAATAAAGCGTGGTGATGATGCTCGACGGTGACAAAGGGTCGAATGTATAAGGTTTTCTCGAAACTAGGTTGCGAATGTTCCAGGCAGGTGGCATATTTATTTTATTTAAGTGCTCGCAGGTACGAGGCATCTACTGCAAACACTTACCGAGACGATTCCGGGTAGGCCCAAGCAACAAAAATCTTTCGCTTATGGCCTGGCAGGCATGGCGTATTCGCGTTCCCTTGTCCATTTAGGCGGCAGCATCGGACTTCAGTTGTCGTTGCTCACGAACAGTCAGAGTGGCAGTGGCAGCGATATGTTCCACGGGCTCGCCGTGCGAGTGTGATTGAAGCCTTCAAAAGTGACTGAAGCCTCCAAAAAACACTCGGACATCGGCGCAACAAGAGACCGATCTCTCGGCACCCCATCAACATTTAACCTTTATGGTTTGCTCTCCCTCCACTGTGTAGACGCCATCTGTGCCTTATTGGTAGCAGTGTCGCGTCTATACTAGTACGGCTGAAGCCGCAAATCATGGTATCCAATCCGCATCGAGTAGTAGTTTCCGGCTGCAAGCGAATAATTGGCAGCTTCAATACTGTCTTGGCGGCCCACAATACGAGATTTCAGTGTTCCGACATCACCCAACCGATGATGAAATATGACTCTTCAGGGGCAGCGGAAGCGATTTGATCCGACTCAAATTTTCTGCACAGCAAGTAGAGCACATGAGGATCGGGCAATGCAAACATTCCACATTCAGTGACAGCGACAGCAATGAATCATTAAATCGACGGAGTTCCGTAACCCAATGAAACCTTAAAGTATCCCTGCACGTACTCTTCCAAAAACAAGCAATTCTTCAGCCTCGGGTTATGTGGTACACGCAATTCTCCAATCGCCACCGAGCTCGACTCGCACATTTGAATGTACTGAGCGCATAGCATTGACCGCATATGACGGCTTCTAATGCGCTGCACTCGATTACTATATGTATTAACATCAACCATTCTACGCCAAAAAGCCGCGGATGATGTTCATCCAATACGTTGAAATTTGCGTTTATATCCCCACATTTAGAGCTTGATTAGAGTTAAGCTTTTGACGTGCTCTCGCCGCCCAGGATAATCGGATCCTTGGTTCTGTGCTCCAGAAGTCAAAAAACAGCCTCATCAACTACAGAACCTTAACACACCCAGAACCCTAGGCCCAAAAACCAGTTTAACTTACAGAGAGCAGGACTGGACGTTGTGAATCGAGCTGTAAGTAATATATTCTATATTGTACCCTAGAGGCTACTCCCTGAAGAGTAACGGGAACCATTGCCGGAATAATATTTCTTGATACGGCCTATTGGTGCGCATATGACTTGAGGCCATTGCCGAGCTGATTTATATGAGGAATTTTTGAACAAATCTGCAGTTAACAAGATAAACATCAAGTGAAATAGATGTTGCACCGGTGCCCTAGTATCTCACGACTCCGTACTACTATTTTCTCTATGGTACATGGAGTTCGTTGGTTTGGGTTGCTTCTATGAGCCATAATGGCTAGGACGGGATTGAACGGGATATGCTCCCTACTCAACGTTCGGGAGGAAACCCTCTCCCTGCTCCCGATAGTGCGTCTTACCACATCGATATCGTCCCTCGCCATCAATTAGATTTGCTGGGACGCATCTACTGCGTCACAGCGCAGGAGTTCGAACTCCAAGTACGAATACTGTCCGCACGATAATGTAATGATGTTGGAAATTTTCTGGTAAGAAAAGTCACACGGTGGTAGTTTTCTCGTGCCTGCGAGCTTGCGGGTATGTAAAAATTAAGCTATTGGTCTGAGCATGTGAAAAGAGGATAAGGTGCTCTTATGCCTAGACCTTTTCGCATCGCTCGGCGAAAGATGAACTCGGAAAGTCTGGTATACGAGAGCAAGACCTCCTCCCCGTCCTGTATCAGAATTGAGAACCATGATTTTCGAGAGTGCCCTGAAAGCTATGGATAAGATACCGAACATAAAGGATAAGCTAGTCTCAAACAGATAGCTTCTTCTTCAACACCAAAGCACATTCACTGCGGCATATACGGAAAAGCCTGTTGGATCACGGTCGAACGAAGACCCGTAGATGAACTAATCCTGGTGGGTACTCACATATCCATATAATCCATCTTAACATCCAGACAATGGAGGCTTACTTGTAGCAATCTCTAAGACGCTGCATAAAGCTGTCTGTGGGATATGTGGCATAGACATAAGATAAGATCTCCAGAAGGTGTATTTCTGTAGGATAGAAAAATACCGGACGCTCTGCTGAGGTTGCAACTACGCTGAAAAGCTGGGAGTAGGGAGCAGGGAGCAGGGAGCAGGTGATGGAAGAAAGATTGGGATGTGACCGTCCGTGTATCACTGATCTAAGGTGCCACCGAAGATACCATAAAGCATCTCTCAGTCTGTTGCTTTTGATTGCGGGCTTGCTAGGTGTAGTGATTGGCACGAGACTGACGAGACAAAGTCCGATACTAATTTGTCATCCCCGGGTTTGTCTCGAGGCAATGCCGGGTGTGATAGTTGGTGAAGCACTGTGCCAGACCACACATCACCACTCATCTAAAAGTTATACACATGGTTGTCAGCTCGAAGCATTCTCATTGGTTGACTGGTGGTACGTACTTTCTTACTGTGGCTGATTGTGGCATATGCCTATAATCAAACTTCTAATCCAAAATCGCTAGTCCATGACTGTTTCTGATTTTATAGTGTTCTATACATTTAATGCGTATAACTATGCCCTCTTTCACCTACAAGTCTCAGATTTATGATATCCCCAATATTGAGTGAGTGGTTGGGGATACCCAGCATTATCAGTGCGTTTTTATTTAGCCGTACCGTGGCTATTATCGATATCGTAAAAGGAAACCGGGAAGTGAAATTGAGCAGTGCATTTGGGAGGTGCACTTGGGAAGCGTATTTATGGAGTGGACTTGTGGGTGACAGAAAGTGGAGTAGAAGGATATGAAGAGTAAACGGAATTGACGGAACGCAGGGATATTGGATACAGACTTGGGAAGGGAGAGCTCCAAATACTCACATTTTCAGATCTGAATTTGCCATGTCATTCATGAGTGGCTTGCTAATTTTGGAGCCAAGTATACCTGAGAGCATGCAAATGAGCCAGCTCGGGAGCCGGCAGACGGTCCCACCCCAAAAGGCGGCGAAGCCGTCACCGTATCTTGTATCACTTATACCTTTTCCTGTCATAGTGGCCATCATCCCGAGAGGTAAAGTACGAAGAAGACACCGACTTTGCGAAGCTCCAGCTTAGACCCATTAAATTTACAGAACCCCTGAGACCACCTTTTGAATGTCTCGGGACTTACAGTACAGACTTACACTTCAAGTGCTCCACTCGGTTGAAACGATGAATGGAAGTGATAGCTCCGTTCATAAATGCAAGGGAACCTAGCACTTCGAATTATAAAGATGAATATGGAAGGTATACACGCCGGCGAGTGGTTCCGGTTGGAACGTCTAGAACGCCCATATCATATGAGTGTGTGACAGTTTTGCATGACAGCTTCCACAAAGTCGTCTACTGAAACTGGAAGTAACATCTTCTTACGACGGAATTTTGACGGATTCGTTGGCCAAAGATGTACATGCAGCCATCCGGTCAAAGTATGCACTGCGCATTCACCCTTTTCGTCTATCTTACAAGAATTTAGATGTCGCCTTCAACCATGGGGGCATTGGGCTTTTCATAAGTAGCACGGCATCATGTTTAAGAAATTCTCCGCTTGAATGGAACAGCGAGTGGACACTGAGACGAGGACGGATGAAATATTGAAGAATATTTGGGTTCTGACTGTTCACCACAAGTTGGGATTGGTCTCGATGTCCGAGGATATTTAAAGACTGGCTTGATCCTTCTCTTTAATATACAATGCTACGTTACATGTCTATCCGACATTCGATTGACCGCATCTTTGCAGCTCCCTCGATTTGGCCCCTGCCTTGGGTCACGCAGGGTGCCTAATAACTAGCAAGAACGACACAATGCGCAAACATACTGACAGGCAACGTTTCCGCTTGCAGCTATCCGATGTGCGTTCCCATATGGCATCTGACAGCAGCAGCAAGTTCCTGCTTCGAAAGAAGGACTTTCACGTTTCTACTTAGTTCTGAATTGGGTCCGAAATGGGACGAGAATCACGGGGAGATATCTCACTAACTTGGGAAACTAGCTTGGTTAGGATGCACTGTTTTTACCACTTCCGTTGACGTTGTTGGCGACGGTTCTTCATGCTTTCACTTCAGGGGATTCGTTTTGGTCATACGTGAATCTTTAGCCGAACGTGAATTAATAGCCAACTACTTGGTTGTGAGATGGGCATCTATTCATTCCCTCCGCACGCAGAACCATCGAAGCCCGTATCATATTATATCACTCGTATTCAGAATTAGTAGAGTAGGAGATTGTCGGTATAAGTTCTGGGTCTTTCCGCAGATCTATCCGGAACAATTTTAAGTACAAACAGCATCTCTTTACAATATTACTAACTAAGGATACATGGCGGTGGTGCTACTTGGGGTGTCGTGGCGTCCCAAACGATACTGCCAATACATCTGAGCTCCAAGATAATTGAATAACAAGGTCTGATTGTTAACTTAGCTAGTAGAGCATGGTGCTATAAACACTAGGCGCTATAAACGCCGGGCCAGAGGTTCAAAACTTGCAGTAATCACTCTTTTTACCTTGGGATTCTTATATAGGTCCGTATAGGATGATAGAAACCATCGCATATGTTCAGTATGATAGATAACCTGTGTGCTCGTTCGCGATCTTAGTCACCCATGGCACCAGTTGCAAAGACTTATGACATAGTCAAAACCACCGCAAATTTTGTCCACCGGTTTCCAGATCATCTATTAGTGTGCCCGTTTTGAAACGCCGCCCGACGGGGTTTACGACAGTACAAAACAAGAGTAATCCGATCTTGGTGTTTACAATAACAATCCAATTGAACATTGCAGCTTTTGAATCCACATTCAGTTCTTATAAGTTACAACATCTGGTGTTTCTAACACCAGCCAAGCTATGCACTCAGTTGTTGTATATACGTTGATTTCAGCCGTGGTCATGGAAAGCTTCCTACTATGAAGCTTCCGAGTAATGCCCATAGGTGGAATTAGGTTGCGGCCGGAGAAAAAGGCAAAAGAGTGATCTCTGCAAAATTTAAGTCTGCGAGCTTTTAGTGTTTACAGCACCCATTGATCACTGCAGGGTTTGAACCCGCATCCAGCGTTTACAACGCCTGGTGTTTCTAGCACCAGCTAAGCTAACCACTCAGTTGTTGTATATGTGGTCTTGTAAAGCTTCTTTGTATGTGACTTCTGCGTAAAACCCATACCATCAATCATTTTGGTGGAATTGAGCGAGTTACGACTAGGCAGAAGAATATCAAAGAGTATCGCTCGTAGGTTTGGAGCCTGAGATGAGTGTTTATAGCACCGCTGGTTTCAAACCCACACCCATGAGTCCTGCGGGTTTCGAGCTTGCTGCCTCAGTATTTACAGCACTGCGAATTCCGAACCTACACAGTGTTTACATCACCTAGTGTTTCTGGTATCATGTTCTCTGCAAGGTTGAAGCCTGCAACATAGTCTGTTTAAGGCACCAATTAAGCCCTGTAGGTTTCGAACCCTCAGCGTTTACAACACCGGTACCTAGTGTTTCTAACACCAGTTAAACTATACGCTTAGTTGTATATGTTCCAACTGATAAGCGAACTTTACCCGTTCACAAACTTTGACCGGTTCCGAGCTCCGGAACCAGTATGCGACCATGCTAGAGCACTAGAAACTGGTGCACGTGAAGATTTAATCCAGTCTTGCTCATACTGTAGTAAAGGCGTTTACAGGCATCAAGGCTAATTTTCCCCTGCAACTGTAAGAAAACGGCATTACACTACATCTGACCTCCAAGATAATCGAATGATAAGAGTTAATCGCTAGCTTAGCTAGCAGAGCATGGTGCTATAAACATCAGGTGTTATAAACGCCAGGCCACAGGTTCAAACCTTACAGTGCTCACTCTTTTGCTGGGACCCTGCCTTTGCCATGAAATCCTAGCTTAGGTCCTATACAGGATGGCGGAAACCGTCGCGTATATCAAGAACCAATCGCCTGGCTTAGCTGGTGCTACAAACACCGGGAGCTGTAAACACCGGGGTTCGAAACCCCACGACGCTCTGAACGCCAAGGCACGGGTTGAAGCCCTCAAGGCGTTATAAACGCCTGGTTAGGTGCTGTAAACACTAGGGTTTAAAATCTTATGGCGTTACAAAGCTGCCAGGCCAAGGTTTGAAACCCGCGGTGCTCTCTTTTGACTTGAGGTCCTGGCTTGAATTCGATACAGGATGGTAGAAAACATTGCATGTACAATAACTGGTTACTTGGCTTAGATGGTGCTACAAACACCAAGTTCAAAACCTCAGGGAGCTCTAAACGTCAAAGGGTACAGGTTCGAACCCTCATGACGCGATTAAACGCCTAGCCAGATGCTGTAAACACCGGGGCTCGAAACCTCGTGGCGTTCTAAGCGTCAAGGCACGAGTTCAAACCTCAAAGCGTTATAATCGTCAGGCACGCAGGTTGGAAACCTGCAGCTACTTAGTAATGTTCAATCAATTGTTTTGTTTTTTGTCCTATCCACGAGAAGGTATTGTTGTAAGATGCTTTTCAGAACTGGAATGTTCTTCCGGTATATCGAGCTAGACACCCTAAAAACCAAAAATACCGGGTAGTAAACCGCCCAGAACCAGCGAATGCATCGAGCGACACCTCCATAAGCCATAAGCAACCCAACAATAGGTTCCGAGTACCTCACTACCGCAACGAATCCCATCAACCATCAAAAATTCTGTCATTTTGACTCCAGAATACCAATCTCCCTACCCAAGTGACATCTCCACACCCAACCCTAGCTTCCTCCTCCCTACAATCTCCCCCTCTTATCACTCGCAGCACCCTTCATCCCCTTTTCTCCATGCACAAGAACACAAGCGCCTTCATACCCGAGCTCATCCTCATGCCCATAAACCACGGCCTCCAACCCTTGCTCCTTCGCAAAGCGCACACACTCATCATCCCACGCACCAGGCTGCATCCAAACGCGCTTCACGCCGACATCAGCCGCATCCTTCAACACCGAGAGGGTGACTCCGGGCGGCGTGATGATGGAGACACTCGTTTCCTGCGGCTTTGGAAGCGCGCGGATGGAGGGGATAGTTGGGATTGAGAGCACGGCTGGGGTCTTGGGGGATGGGTTTATCGGTGTTGCGGGGAGAGAGTGCGAGAGGTACCAGGCGAAGACTACCGGAATGACGTCAGTACAGGAGGGGAGCGGGGAGTGGGTTTTGCGCACCTTTGTGGCCGAACTTGGAGGGGTCTGTGGACGCGCCTACGACGGCAAAGTAGGGGCTGCGGAAGAAGGTGCGGATTGTGGCCTCCATTGTGTTGCTGGGGCGGCGATGCGGGTTGGGTTTGGATCGGAGTGGTCCGAGGTAGCGTCAGATGTCAGATGTCAGATGGCAGGGGTAGCTTGCGACGGGTGATGATCTGTGAGAAGATGTGCAGATCATCACTTGGTCTTTGCTTTTGCGTAGCCAACGTGGTTCCCCTGCATGTATACGAGACTATACGAGACGTCCATGCACTCCAGAAAAGTTCCAGCGAACGGCGTTCCAGGGGAAATTACAGGGCAACTACTTCAAAAAGAACATTGGCGACGTTCAGTTAAATGTACAAATCCTAACGATACATCCAGCAGTGATTTTTGAAGATTCAGAGTCGCTTGTAGAGTGACCACCCACCCGTAGACGTTATCACCCATTACCGGGCTCTCTTGCGTGGCACGAGATTCGTGTTCACCAGAGAAACAACATCTTTCCCTCATAACTCGAAAGTGCGCCGCCAGACAATGGGTGCTATCACCCCGCGAGCGACTGTACCAATAGATTCGAGAGTGAGCAATGGAGGACTCTAGATTTCTGGAGGGGCTACTATGCCTCATATTGGACATTGGACATTGGACGTCTGGCGCTAAGCAGCGTCAAGAGCGTTCCGGGGTCCGGGCGCGAAGTATTCCTGTTGGACGAGGAAGAATTGAATTCAGAGAGGGCGTGCACGCTTGTCATGATCGGAAGAAAATGCACGGACTGACTGAAGATGCCCAAACTTTGTCTGTGGTGCATCAGAGTGACATCACCTGTCCGCTGTCCACTTGTCCGTCAAAAGCATCCATTACGACATCCGGTTCATTCCCTAAAGGACGATTACTAATTATTGCAAAATGCCCACGGAAAGGATCCACACCATCACCATGGTTGTCTCCGCAGGGGCATCACTCCACGAGTTTCATCGATCGATCAACCCCTCAGTTTCATCGTTCTATGGAGCGCCTGGTCCCTGCACACTTTCTTTTAACGACTTCAGCCGCACGGACACCGCCAATGGCAGAGCGGTACGGAAATTCCTATGTATATGTGAAGGCGTCGATATTGTCTGATGTCCATGACCTCTTTTCATCCATATCTTGAGGTCGGAATCCCTTTAGTCGTACATTGTGCTTTTTAGCGAGCTCGCACACCAAGTAGAAGTCAGGCGGCATGCATGCATGAAAGAATTTGAACCAGATTTCCATCCAAGTCGCCAGACTCTGGATCGGACTGCCCTGTCTGGAATAGTAGTATTGGTACAGATATGGTACGATTCATGGTGATGGAAGGCCCTGCCTTACCTTTCAAACTAAGGCAGTTATTCGCCCGTGACAACCCGCACCTTTGTGATGCAATGCGGATGAGTGTTTATGTAGGCCTCAGCGGTAAGAATACAAATTCCACTTTTGAAATCTCTGCGGCATTGACCCATTCGTTTGGTCTGCGGCTAAAGGTACATTGCAACTATAAACCCCATCCTGAGAGGTATACCACTATAAATTCCATAATTATACCTAGTTCATAGTGAGTCAAAAGGTACAAGTCCAAGCGCCGCAAATAAGCTTCCGTATCCTCCTTGTGTAGCCCCAAATCCGGGGCTGAGTTTGCCTACAACAATTACTTGTTGGGTAATTCCTTGCTTTTTCCGGACCCTATATGAAACTTAACCGTGTGGGGCTTTTTGAAAGGCAGACTTGACTGGTTATATCAATCATCTCTATCTTGCCTGATATTGGCGTTTTCTAAATGGTCAATCTGCAAGAGACAGAGTGAATGAATGGCGAGGCTTTAATGTCAGTGGCTTAAAAGAGGGGATCCGCCGTTCAAAGTCTACACGGTCTCGCACTTCTCTACTTTTTACACGCTGAAGTTATTCAAAAATGTTACACACATACAAGGGTGTAAGTAGTGGGGAAGTACGTGGTACAACGCATGGTCCAATGGCAAAGTCACTGTGCCACGCCACTGTGCATCTAGACTTTACGGTGGGTGCGTCGTAGATACATCCGGAGTACTTTCTCCCCTCAAGCCATCACTCCTTACCAGCTCCCCTATCACGCTAAAACCATTCTCTCCTCGTTCGCCTCTTTCTCCTCATTGAAAATAGCCGCAATGAAAGCTCTGCGCCGTTCAACAGAAGAATTCCATAAGAACCGCATTCTTACATCGCGTGCTGTTGCACTCTCCTATTCAGCCACAAAAGGGCAAAGACCCGTGTGACCTCATGCATCGCACAAAGTCGATTAACGTTAAAAACAAGCGAGGAAATCCCCCTCTAAACGCTGCGGTGTAATAGGGTTGAAAACACAGCAGCCAGTCAGAGGTACGGATTTAGAATCAGCTTGAATCTAGGAACCCTTACTCTTCGAGTTCCACATAGTCGCACCGTGCGGTAGTGGTGTTTCTTATTTTTGGCATACGGGTAATCTGCCCCAACTGCATACCCCATCGATGGTTGGCTCGTATTTGCCCTCGTGGGTGGAAAGGGGTTATGTTTGAGATATCGATGCTTTTGGGAATGGAGAGATCGACAGTATCTCTGTCTGTTGCTTGAATTCACCTCCTACTCTACAAACCAAAAGCAACCCAAGGGGAAGAAGGGTAGAAAGCAATGCTCTGGAACTTCTTTCCAAACTCTATCTGTTGCAACCCGATATATGTCGAGGGATACTGTTACACAGCACCAAGCCAGTGCGAGATTGAGTCTTATCTCGTACCCAGACTGCGAAAATAAATCTCTAGCCGAGCTAGGAATCTGGGCACGAAAGAAGATTGAGTCGGGTCCTGATCTTATGCCACCACCAATCTGATGTCGTGTCAGCATCCGTACCTGCATAGTACCTAGAAGCTGCGGTTGGCGAGTCTAAACTAGCTAGTCTCAGATCATTGCCTGATTGGACTACGAGGCAACAGGCGTAAAGTAGGTAGCCATAGGAATTTCCCTGGCCAGAGTTTGGTGTACCGCCAGTACGGATACCAACATGTACACCAACTCGAGCACGAGGTTGACACGATGAAACCCACTCGGTGTGGCAGTCAATCCAGATGCAGATGGGGCTATAAAGCACCTCTCTCTCCCCACGGGCGTACAGCTACCACATCAGATCAAGGCTCCATCAAACACCGTCCAACTCGCCATTTTCGTTCATTGTCTATCCTACTACGAGTCTCTCTCTCCACAACTTCACAATGGGATCCCCCGAAGCACCCCACTTTGTCCCCCAGCCGCGGTTCCTATTCTTCCTTAGGATCGCCCAGCTCGTGCTGTCAGTGATTGTCCTCGGGCTCACTGCGTTCGCCATGTCCCAGCTCGCCAACTTCTTCATGAACGGCTCATTTGGCTACGCCATTTTCTGCTCCATCTACTCCCTTGTGGGCATCGGATACATCCTCATAGCCCAGACGATGTTCATAAACATCTGGCAGCGCTATGTCGTCCTCCTCCTCGATGTCTTCGGTGTCATCTTCTGGATCTCGGCGTGGGGCGCTCTCGCCGCCTGGGCTGCCATCAAAGACGTTTCGGAGAATGCACTTAGCCACTACTACCGCCGTGATGCGTTTCCCAAGAAGGACTCGTCGAGTGACTATACGTATACCAGCTCAGACTATACCAATGACTATTCCGATCTCTTCAGGAGCAGCGGTAGTTACCCCGGCAAATACAACCTTCAGGCACAGATGGCGGCGTGGAGATGTATTGCTGCTGCTGCTGCACTTGGGGCTCTGATCTGGTGAGTACCTCCCTGTGCCGGACTGTTTTGAATTTCCCACTGACATTGGTGATAAAATAGGTTTATGTACTTTGTTATACTGGTTACCTACTCGATTGCATTGCACCGATACCGCAGGGCATCCAGGGAGAACAACCAGGCAGCCGGTGTGCCCGTTCAGGTGGAGGCGAAATCAACACATGAGATGAACAATGTGCCGGTTTATGGACAGCAGGGTCCTTATACTGCATAGTGTGATGGAGAAGTGGTGATGGTGGTTGATTTATAGCGGCTTTGGCTGAGCTCTTTCATTTTCTTTGTTTCGTCAATATGTTTTTGGGGTTTCGGTGAGATGGCGTAGCTGGTGCTGAATCGTGGTTTATTTTTGAGCATTTCCTGTGGTATGAGTGATAGAGAATATCTTGGGTTGTGAGATTTCATCTTTTCGACAGGGTCTCTTTGTTCCCAATGAAACGCGCAGGACGCTCTTAGATCTAGATGTCGTCTGGTTGAGGGATATTGACCACTCGTAACTTAGCCCTAAAAAGGAGAACCAAAAAAACAATTCTATTGGAACATGAAACATATAACGTGCAATCCTCTATAGAATGGAATCCTAGTTCCATAGCGAACGATGAAACTGTAAGAACGTCAATACTGTCATAGAGGTCGTGATTAAAGCCCAGATCAGAAGACCAGACCATGTTGGGGGCCGTGGTTACCATGTCAATCCAGGTTTAAGGCCGCACGATTACCAGCCCAAATGATAAGTCGCCTCACTGGTTTCGACGCCCCTCCGGACCATCCATCTTGACATCCTTCTAAGACTTTTTATTACGCTGAAGTGCGAGAGGCCTAGGGAGCATTGTGGTATAACTTCACAATGCACATGAGTTATTGTCATTGTGCAATGCATCTTACTATGATTTTGTACGATACATAACATACTTTAGTGTTAGGTGTGCATGTGCTCACGAGCTGGTGAAGATGTGATAGCAGGAATTAACTCAGCATGCTATCTACGATTGCTTCTTCAGGAATAATAGTACATCCAGTAGATTCTGCCAGAGAGCTATTTAGTTGTACAGTCAAAACAGTTTTCATAGGCTAGCGACAGGCTTCCGTGCTCCTGATGAATGTGCTGAGAGTTGTTTCGATGTTCAGTGTCATTCTCTTCTGTATGTCACTAGAACCTGGTGCAACCGTGTGTTCCCCCTCGTATACTAGATATCTAAGTACAAGTTCTTCCTTGTGTCATTGACTCATTGGGTGGCCTGTGTGCAGCAATCACACTGACAACTATTGTAACAGTGGACACTCAAGCGAAAGATTGTTTTAATGCATCACCACATATACTAACTTCACTAATTCCACTGCTTTGGTATTACGGCCTGCCAACACAATTTAATACTGGTTTGATGGTGATGTAGCTACTTCAGATATTTGTCTAAGGGATCACCCGCGCGTCAGCGGGGCAAAAAGTCTTGGAAGGATGACAGGACAGATGGTCCGGAGGGGCGTCGACTGGTTTACTGTGTGTGTGCGGCTGAGAAGGTCTGTGCGAGGAGATTGGGGAATTTTGGCCAAGGGTTTCAACAAAGTCTCATTGTGATACTGCACCAACAACGGGTGAGGCTCGGACGGATGCCTCAAGTTGGCCGAATTTGTGTTCTGACGGTGCTAAACGACGATTTCTGGAACTGGGCCGAAATTGAATGACGTTGGTTATCTCGCGGACGGGTGAGAGTTGGTGACACAACATCCCCGGAGTACTGTACCGAGAGTTGAACGGCGAACAGCTGCCTGAAATGACCGGTTTTTGTCTGTAAGCGAGGGTCAAATGAGAGAACGGACCAAGATGGAATGTCGCGTGTGGATGAGGCGGGTGAGAACATGAAGATAAAGGGAACCCGCTGTAGAGTTTGACGATCTCTCAAACCGTCACTTCTGCGAAGATAGCCTTATCTATAACAATTATATAATACGATGGTAAAGATGGACGTATCTCTTTGCTAGCGAGCTGACCTCATATGTCATTCCCAGAGCTACATATCAGTGCAGTCGGTGACCGGTGACATTCGTTGTTCATCTCTCGGTAAGGTAGCTTTATGACCCAGATACTGATTTGCATATTGGCTACTATCCGGGGGCTCGCTTTGGCAGCTGCATTTCAGTTTATTACAGTAATGCTAAGTGGGATGAGGAGGGTGTGCAGTGTAGGGCAGACTTTGGAAGGCTACATTGCACCTGGATTCCATAATGACTAAACTATTTCATTGGTGAAAGAGCTCTGAATGACAACCCCAAGCTTCGGACTAAAAGTTCTGATGACAGGAGATGTTTGAACCTCATCTGTTAGTATAGAATCAGCTTCGTGTCGGGTTAGGGTTTGCGAGACAGCTTTGCACCTGTACGTCAAGCAAGAATCCGGCGCATCAGTAGCCAATCCTGTGTTATTTTCTTCTTGCCGCGGCTACCGCGGCGTACGACGACACTAAAGACAATTGTGTTGGTTGCACTTCACCTCTGGTATCGACTCTCTGGACTAAGCCTAATATACGGTGGTTTCTGGAAGTAAATATTAATAAGAATGTCTAACCTTTGGCCCGGTAGCTCCCCTATCCTCCACACCCCAATTATCAATCCAAGCGGCGAGTGATTCGCCCTGACCAGAAGCGCTCGAGGAACGCTGGAAGTAATTCTCAGAACGTTCCAGATGCAGGGATCAGTCCGGAACGCTGCAAGCTAGGCTTGGCGGAACGATAGGACTGTAGGGATTAAGTAGGCGTTGGCACGCATAGAGAGGCGCGCACCTTCTCTTTGGTGTGAAGGGACGAAGTCCTTCAACCCCACCATTCGATAGACGGAGACAGCACAGACGACAGACGGAGTTCACTCAACCTTTATGTGTTGTCCGGGCATCGTTCTCATTTTTGCAACGTCCGCTTCTTTGACGAAGCCAATCCAGATGTCGTCCTGGGAGGCCTAGTACAGAATTGTCAGCTGTGAAGAAGGTAAACTGTGTACCGTGTCTGCGTGAATGTGCTAATTGGTAAGGTGAAATTCAAATCAGTGACGAACTGTGGGTTGACCGCATCATTTCGCACAGTGTGTCCGGCCGGGAAAATGCCTTTCGTACTGGGATTCGCGCTCGCAACGGTCGATGTGTCATTTCAGATGTTGTGAATAGGATGGTCCCATACGATTGGACTGCTTTTGAGGCAGCACATATCTTTCCGTTCGGGGAAGAAAGTCACTGAATTCAGTTCAATTACAGTCGTTGGATCACAGACATGGACGACACGGTTGAAGTCTCAAAGATCAACTCGTTGCATAATGGGTCCTCCTTGAGGCAGGTGTTCATCGCCTGTTTGATCAATATTTGGTTTCGGTGGATCCGGATGTGAGTTCTTCCCCAACATTCGCTAATTACGCTGACTGGTAAAGGACAACTACAAAATCACTGTGTTTAGTGTCGATAACTTTAGTTACGATGGCCATACTCTCGATCTCATGTGCCACGATCCAGCATATCCCCATCCTGTGTCGGACCACCTTCTTCGATGGCATTTTAAGCAGTCGGTCCTAGCAAATATGAGAGGAGCAGGGGAGCCCAATGATTCCAGTAAACCAGTCCGGGGGTGGACCAGTCCGGACCGGACCGATCCCGGACTGAGCCCTACCTCAGACCGGACCAGTACTGCAAAAAAATCGTGTCGTAGTTCAGTTCAGACCAGTTCAGACCGGACTGGTGGAATCATTGGGGGAGCCGGTGTTCGAGCATGATTTCCCACCGAGGACGGATATGATGAAAGAGATTCGAGAAGGACCATTGGCGCAACAGAGGTTTGAGTTGGAGCTGTCTTCTAGACTGAGAGGGGTTGTATTTGGGGGGGGGGAGCCGAAGGAGGGGCGTAGCCTATAAAGAGGGAGCGAAGCGACCGTCACAGCCACAGGTTGTGCCGAACGCAAAGCGTTCTCAGCAACTAAAAACCTTGGCGAAGCACCAGGTAAGATTCTGTGCCATATTCCCCCAAACGATATGGGGACATAGTGATAACGCAGACTAGATGCACTAGGGGTATTCAGACTAAGAGATTATGGATGCATATATGGAACGAGGAATAGAGATCTACGGATTCTGCAAATATGGACGCCACACCACTATATGTACATATACGTACATATAATTTTAGGACCTTCCCTCTTTAAACTGTGAATCGGTACAGAATCGTGAGGCCTAATATGCGTCAACGAATATCATGATCATGTGATTGATGCTCAAATGAAATATGACTAAACTCTATGAGGACCAGCCTTCAAATCTACAACTGGCTATGCCGAGAATTAGCACTAAAAGACAAACTCATTTTGTACTACACACACTCGAAATGCAAGAGAATGCTGATTCTGCACGTCAATCGTCATGGTTTCTCACAGCTACCGGGGCTGAAACTTGGACGTTAAAGAGTTAGGGCTTCAGTGCATGCATATTAAATTTGGAAGATGTACATGTTCGTACGTGTAGAATATGTGTCGAATATGGAGGGTACTCAATCATATGATTTTTTGGAGCAGAAAATAGCCTCTGTAATTTTTCACAATCTCGATCCATAATATGTAACTTTGAATACCCCTACTGCATTGTCGACTCATTCTAACAGCAAGCTCCAAGCCCCAAGCCAGTCTTCGGTAATTAAATGAAGATTCTCACTCTTGGCTCTTGCAGATGTTCACAATTGATAGTGATGATTGGGCAGGTCAGTTCCCTCAAGGTGTCAAACGGAAAAAGCCGAACTTCCGAACCCTGTCAAAGAAAAAAGCTCATCCCTGCAAGCGAAAACGTGCAGACCTCAACCACTTCATTCGTGCAGCAATTCCGTCATCCACCCCCGCGTAACCGCCTGCATACCTGCCTGCATACCTATATTAGCATCTAAATGTGTCCTCCTTACTCGCCCCCAACAGCACGACACGATGTCGGTCAACGCCCTCTATTCTGCTGCCAGTGATACGAAGCTGTTCCAGCGTTTCCGCGATGTCTTCATGCGGACATGGGACCTAGGGTTTACGTCGTTTGGAGGGCCTCCGGTTCATTTCCAGATCTTGCATCGGCGTTTTGTCGATGGCATGGGAAAGACGCCATGGATCGATGAGCAGACGTACCAGGAACTGTTCGCTGTCTGTCAGGCGCTGCCGGGACCTGCTTCTACAAAGATGGTGTTTTGTATCGCAATGATCCACGCTGGCTTCCTTCCCGCGGTTTTTGTGTTCATTGTATGTCTCGCCGGTTTGCATCTTTCAGTGGGGCGGGGTTGGAGCTGAGTTGTACTGATGAATTGGCAGATGTGGTCGCTCCCTGGTGCGCTGGGAATGTTTGGGCTTGCACTCGGGATTCAAAGGGTTGGGGAGAGATTGCCAGAACCGGTTTATGCGTTACTGTCGGGTTTGAACTCAGCGACAGTTGGAATCATTGCATTGGCTGCTGTACAGCTTGCAAAAAAGGCGATTACCGATAAGCTTACGAGAGCTCTGGTTTTGCTGGGAGGCGGTGCGGGGCTGTGTTATAATGCGCTGTGGTACTTTCCGCTGTTGATGGTAATTGGGGGTGCGACAACATCGGGGTGGGATTGCTGGGCGAGGGAGAAGGTGGGCATGGTGAAGGTGAGCTTGAAGAGGGGAAGGAGGAGGAGCGAGGAGCGAGTGGTCGAGGAGAATGTTTCTGTGTCAGTAGACCAAGCTGGAGATGATGCCGCAGCCGGAGCCCAACGACGATCTGGCGCTCCGTCTGTAGCTTCACACAACTCCGTCAACTCCTCCGCATTCATGGAGCAAGAGCGGTTCCAGCCAGCGATAGCGCCGCAACACCGTGGGATCACCGTGAAAGCGGGAGTCCTGATTATCGTGCTCTTCTTCGTCTCCTTCATTACGCTCATGACAATCCGTGGAGTTCTCAAGGATGCTCCTCTGCCGCTATCCGTCTTCAACAGCATGTACCTTGCGGGTACCGTCATTTTCGGAGGAGGTCCAGTTGTGATTCCACTGCTTCGCGAATACGTTGTCGAACCAGGCTGGGTTTCGCCGCGTGACTTCCTTCTCGGTCTTGCGCTGATCCAGGCATTCCCTGGGCCCAACTTCAATTTTGCCGTCTACCTTGGCGGGTTGGCGCTCGCAAATAGTTCCTTAACTGTGCTGGGGTCTGTGCTTGGGTTCATTGGCATCTTCTTCCCTGGCATCACGTTGGCGGTGGGATTCCAGAGTATTTGGGCAGTGGCCAGGAAACGCAGAGAGGTTGTGAGCTTGCTGAGAGGTGTAAATGCAACCGCGGTAGGGCTGGTGTTTACGGCGGTGTATCGGTTGTGGGAGATTGGGTACTTAACCTCCGAGGAGAGCAGGGGCATCAGTCTAGCGAAGGAACCGTGGTGGTTGGTGGTTGCGGCGTCAACGTATACAATGGTTGAGTGGTATGCGGTTCCTCCGCCGGCCGCGATTATAATTGGAGGTGTTGCAGGATTGGGGTGGTGGGGAGCAGTTGCGAAGTGAGGATATGAAGAATGTGGGACTGTAAATTAATATATATTGGATTATCGATAATACAAGTGGGACTAAAAGGGTAATTCTTTCTGTGTGTGGAATCAAGATTCGACCCGGGGTGAACTTCAGAAGGTGCCAGGCATGAGATTGATGTAAGATGGAGGGCTGAGAACATAACCCATCACTCCCCTCCTGCCTCTCATCTAGCTTGTTACACCCATTCGCCCTGCTTCATTTGTCTACTATATCAACATCTTTTGCCTGTCAAGCTAAGTCTTACTACCTGGGATTTATCTCATCTATACCCCCGATATAGCTCCACTTCGCTCACCCCATCCACCATCGAATTGCACCAATGGATCCCAATCCCAATATCCGTACCACCCGCTCCGGTGCCTCCTACGCAACTCCGATCGATGCCTGTACTCCAACGAAACACCCCCTCGCGGCGCCTGACGCTGGAGCCATTCTAACGGACAATATTACTCTTGCCACACCCCTCGAACTCTGCTCTACAGCGCCCGCCCAAGAGGCCTCAGCATCCAAAACGACCCAGAGCGACGACTCCGACGAGACCTTAACACATGCATATCCGCTCTGGGATGACAACAATGACGACGATAGTCTATCCGAACTCTCCTTCCCGGACGAAGAGGTCCCATTACAGACACTCGACGACGTCGAAGTCGTAACGGCGAGTCGAAAACTATCTCTCCATCCTGGTGTCTGGCTAACTTTCCTGAAGCCACAGGACAACAACATCGAAGAACTCATAACTTCACCCTCCAGAACACTTTACGACGAAATTCCCCCGCCTAAGCTCCCAGCACTCCCCGCGTTCTTCCCGCACCCGCACCTCCCTGACGCCCCTTGCCCCGTCGACAGCTCCGCCTTCCTTCGCCCGTCCCCGCAGTCTCCAAGTCCTGAACCTCAACCTCTCTCCCCGCCGGAAATCTGGCTGGGACTTATCCAGCAGCACGCTGGAACGGGATCGTACCATGCTGTCCTAAGCACGCTTCGGTTGTGGAAACATAACGAGTAAGTCCCCCTAGCCACCCCCCGGATAGTGTTAAAAGAGGATAGAATCAACACATCTGTCATGCTAGCAATGATGCGAGCGCATCTTTCGATGCAGCCGCACTTGTTGAACGGGTTCGAGAGGGTGTATAACGTTTCCGTTTTTGCGGGACAGACAGGGACAGTAGAGGAGGTTGTGAAGGCTTCTAGTGTGTCGATGAAGACGAGGGAGGAGTGTGAAAAAGAGCTGAGGTTGTTATAGCGGGGTGGTGTCTGGTGTTGAATTGGGTGGGGGACGGGGATGAAGGGTAGCGGAGGGGAGCTCCGCCATCTAGCCGGCTAGCCCAGAGGCGGAGGGGATATTGGGTCCTGTCATACTCTATTAAGAGTGCATACAGTATGAATAAACAACAACAATTGGGTGGGGGACATGGGTTCTCACTCTGGTTATGGGTTAGGGCGAATCTTTTGTATGTGCTGTTAGACATTTTTAAGATATGGCGTCTCTTTTGACAATTGTGCAGAGATTTCTAAGCAATGTTTAATACCTCGAGGGGTATATGCTCTAGTCTCGGAGTGTGGCACATGAGACTACATATGTTTCAGTACTGTTTATTCCTGGTCTCGGAGTTTATTCCGTTCCGGTGATATCGATGAAGTGGGCATGTTATCTTTCCTATGGTTTTATGTGTGACCTGGGAACTGATATCCACTTTTGAAGTTAGATGGTGCAGGAGTGTCGTATATGCATGCTGTGATCATGCCAAAACTAGGAATGACAATTGGATTTCTTTATCAAATCTCCTTGAATAGTATAATTGTGCCCGTAGTTCGTTCGCATGCTGTGTCTTTGACATATCTATGGGGGTGAGCGCTGCTAAGGTATAGAATTGTTGCTTATCCCCTTGAAATTGTGCTCTCAAGGGGGACCAACCTTAATGACGCAGGAAATGTCTTAGGACAGCCTAAGACTACCTGGCTGATAATCCAAGGAAGAACTTGAAGCCAATAGACGATCGAGTTATTGTAGATACTTCCACATAGATAAGATCGAATGAGGTTTAAATGCCGGGTGGGGATGGGTATCTGGAGGGTTTCACCATAGCACGAAAGGGCTGCGTTAAGTCTATTCGTATTCATTAGCTATATAATTCAAATATCTAGAAATGGTGAACTGTGTGCCATCGCTTGCCTTGCTTCTGCATCATGGATATTCACAGACGGGCATCCGATACCTTGGCAAATACAAGTACGACTTTTCCGCCCACCAACAACGCCGTAAAAATACACATCAATCCTCCACCCAACAAAAAAGTCAACAAGTAGGAAACATTTTGAGCTCAAGCAGAAGGGCCTTCCCACGCCTCACGAGTCAACCTCATCAATACCGCCTGCTTGTGTGGGAACGCCACCACCTTCTCTCTATAAAACCCTTCTTGCTGAAGGTACTGTATGAACCTACTAACGATGTTAATCACGATGCCCCCCGTCCACTCAGTGTTGAGCCTTCGCTCGTACTCACCTTTCATTATCCACCCTAGGCTCTAATGAAACCCTCATAGTTCTTGGGTCGTCGCAAAAGCAGTAATGGCACAACCCACCCAACCATCCTCTGACTCTTTGCGACCCCCTGAATCTCTCTTCTCCAACAAGCATATGCAACCCCCTCTCCCAATCCTGGGCGTCACAGTAGCGTCCGAGCGGATCCTCCTTCACCCAATACACCTCAAAGTATCCAAACGGTTCTTCCTTACCGCTCTCGACGACGCGGCCATCCCGCACCACAACATCCTCCCAGCTACCAATGACGGGGAAACTATGCCGCTTCTCTAAACCTCTCCGAAGGAAATCCGCCGTCTTCGCGACCGGGCCAGACTCCCCCCAAAACGCAGACACGCGCGGCATATTCATCCACCTATTAACCAACGGCGCATCATCGAGTCTAGCGAGACGGAACGTCAGGATCGCGTTGAGGCTGGGTACGTGGCGACGGTAGAGGTTTCGCGCGGGGCGAGGACGAATTGGATGGCGTACGCCCTCGGAAACGGTGTATACAACTGGCGAGGGGAGCTTCATAAACGGGTATGAGATCTGCCAGAATGCGCGCTTCATTGCTCGCGGGAGCAAGGACCCGTCCGGGAGCGTACTTTCAAACAATAATATCAATCCCGCTTGTTCCGCTGCAGCTAGGGCCTCCTCCCGAGCAAACAGTCCCGAGCGGTCAAGGTTCACTGCCCACTCCTTTTGAGGCGCGCCAGGTTGTGTGGGAGGGTGTGTGGGTGTGGGTAGATGAAAGTACCAACTCAAAGTAGCGTAGAGAACAAACACGGGATCAGGATGAGGAGAGCCATCGGAGGTGACGGCATCGGTAATTGTAAGAACATCTGTTGAGAGGGAGGGCGGAGAGGCGAACGAGGAGGTGAGAGAGACAGTCCATTTTGAATAGTGTTGGCGGGTTGGAGGGTGAAGGTGTGAAAAGAAGGAGAGGCCTGTTATGTTTGGGATTGGAGAGACAGTAGTAATTTGACTACTGTCGGAAAGGAAGAGGGTACTGGTGGCCATTGCGCGCTTTGCGAGGAAAGGAGGAATGAAGGAGGGAAGTGTTACTGAGAAAACGAGAGTGGGGGGCAGGCTGGTTTTACGATGGCCGTAACACTGCACAAGATTTACACTAGAGCCGCACTAACCCAATGCCATTCATTCAACAGACTCCTTTTCAGATGGCACACATGCAATACAGTCGCAGCGAGAAGGATGAGTAAATTGATGTAGTGCATTTCGAGGATAATTTCTCGAGGCCTGTAATTGCAAATCCGCTAGCTAAGCGAATAATTTACACAGAAAAAAGCGAACAATCAAGAAACACCGGAAGCAACCCAATCCCAAGCAGACCCAAACAAAAAGAAAACACCAGGTGTATGAAACCCATCTCGATCTGATACTCAAAATTTGCGTATTCGATGATACTTCGAAGCTTCAAATCACCACCATATCTACCCCACGCATGTATCAGAGACGTCTACTGGCCACCACGAAGACGCAGCACCAAGTGGAGGGTAGACTCCTTCTGGATGTTGTAATCGGACAAGGTACGCCCATCTTCCAGCTGCTTACCAGCGAAGATCAAACGCTGCTGGTCCGGAGGAATACCCTCTTTGTCCTGGATCTTCGATTTAACGTTGTCAATGGTGTCGGAAGATTCGACCTCCAGTGTGATGGTCTTGCCAGTCAACGTCTTCACGAAAATCTGCATACCACCACGCAGACGAAGCACCAGATGAAGGGTAGATTCCTTCTGGATGTTATAGTCGGAGAGGGTGCGGCCATCTTCCAGCTGCTTGCCCGCAAAAATGAGACGCTGCTGATCCGGAGGAATACCCTCCTTATCTTGAATCTTCGACTTTACGTTGTCGATGGTGTCCGAGGATTCAACCTCGAGAGTGATCGTTTTGCCGGTAAGAGTCTTGACGAAAATTTGCATACCACCACGGAGACGAAGGACCAAGTGCAAAGTCGATTCCTTTTGGATGTTGTAATCCGAAAGGGTACGACCATCCTCAAGCTGTTTACCAGCGAAGATAAGACGCTGCTGATCCGGAGGAATGCCCTCCTTATCCTGGATCTTCGATTTCACATTGTCGATAGTATCGGAAGATTCGACTTCCAAGGTAATAGTCTTGCCAGTCACTAAAAAAAGGTTAGCAACCAGAATTAAGGCCAGTTCAATTTTTAAAACTTACAAGTCTTAACGAAAATCTGCATTCCACCGCGAAGACGAAGCACCAAATGGAGAGTGGACTCCTTCTGGATGTTGTAGTCGGACAAGGTCCGACCATCCTCAAGCTGCTTGCCGGCGAAGATCAAGCGTTGCTGGTCTGGGGGAATTCCCTCCTTATCTTGAATTTTCGACTTAACGTTGTCGATAGTATCAGAGGACTCGACCTGTTAAGAATATCGTTAGCAACTGCGGATCTGTTTCCGTCGTTGAGTTGCGCTGCGATAGAGGTGGCAAAGGGCGGGGTTGCCACCTAAGCGACGCGACAGCGTTGGGAACAGGGAATAGCTTACCTCGAGAGTGATGGTCTTGCCAGTGAGGGTCTTGACAAAGATCTGCATGTTGACTTGTAGTGATGAAGAGATGGTAGTTTAGTAGTTGGTGAGGAGATGATAGTTTGGTGGTTGGGGTATGTAGGTGTTGGGAAGCGGAATGAAGAAGAAGAGAGAAGGAAGAGTGCAAGAGAGAGCTTATATGGGGGCGGGGGCTATGATGGCTTGGCAGGCTGGAGGTCCAATGACTCCTCGGCTCAGCTCCGTGATTCGTTCATGAAAGCACCAGAACTGTCTGGAACAGCCGACGATTATCCCCAAGGTTCTAAGCGTCTGCTGCGCCACTGATGCACAAGCGATGCGGCAAACTTCTCACTTCTGCAGCGTTCAATTGCTCGTCTTTAAAATTTTCATTCAACTCCTAAACTGTAGCTCCGTGTTGTGTTTGTTTTTACTATGTAAAAAGCGTGGAGCTTCGGAGTTATAAGCGTCCTACCTACGTCATTTGCCAGTGTTGAGCGTATGCGTGAGCTCCAGCTGTTGGGGCTTTCTTATCGGCAGCAGCCATCCATCCATAGCCCTCCTCAGAACACCCTCCATTACATACCGACATGCTCCATTCTTCCTATTCTTTCCGCTTACGATGCACGTTTACTTCTTTCTCCTGCGGTCTCACGTCATCCATCACACTCATCCTGCCTGTCAATCAATCAATCAACAATAATTAACGTCTTCTATATCCCTAGTTCTTTGTTTTCATGGGCGAACGCGACACATCTACCGATGTCGTGATGCATCTCCAAATTCCCGACGATGCGAACACCAATCACGAGAACGGACGAAATCTCATTGAACAGGGCAAGCTGTTAGGTAAACCCAGATTCTCACAAAACTGCACCCTCCACTTAGGTTCAGGAACCGCTATTAATGCACAGCTGCCGCATTCAGCAAAGAGTTTTTCGACAAACGAAAGTCAGGGTCCAGGTTATCTACTCTATTATTTTCTTTTGCGGCGTCTATTCCCACTTTGGTGCTCTACCGCGGGCAAGGAAAAAAAACATCTGCGCGTGAGGAGGGGTGGTTCGCCAGCATGGAGTGGGAGGGATATGGAGACTGCAGCGATCCCTTAGATCGTGCTTGACCTCAAAATAAGCTTCCCATACAAAATAACCTTTTACATACAAATCAAAGGTCAACCCACCACAAAAGCCTGACTCTGACGCGCACCCTCCTTTTCTTCCACACTGCTCCAAATCCGGCCCCCAAGCAAGGTCGATATTCTTCGAGGGATTAAATATAGACCAGCATTTCATACGTCATTCAGCAGCTCAGCACCATCAGAACTCACGACGTCTACAACCACCAAAATTTCCACTCTCCATCATAATAGTCGTTACCAGCACTTTTATTAACTCTTACGCCAAGGTTGGCGTGTTCACCTCAGCTTGAAAGGCCTTTTCTGGGGGCATGACACGTGTATTCCACCACGCGGGTCCAGATGTCTTCAGCACGCTTTCAGGAACAGCTGACAGCTAGCGCAAATAGGGCTACGTCCAGGCCGTACCATCCAAAGAGCAACAAGAAGGTGGGATGGGTGATGATATTGGAGATGGTGGGTCATCTAGACGATGGATTGGGCTTCACTTTACCGTGGATCCGGAGCTGTACACTATTGCCGGCAGCACTCTGACAATCGAAGGGCTGCCGCCGCGTGTCAACAGGAAGCCAGCGAATAGGTGACATGCAACGCAATTGTAGTTTTTTTGTGGTGGGATGTGACTGAGAATAAAAAGGGTTGGACTCAGGTACCGTAGTTTTTGCAGCTCGAAGCAATCTCCATTACCTTCGGCTCAGCCCACCCATGGTCTCTTTTTCCTTAATGCTCTGGAAAATCCTAGCATCTGTGACAGTACTTTCCATACGGTGATGCGGGGTAATACCCACAATTTACCATCCCAGACGATAGTGCAAACGCCATTTCCTTGACCCCTCTGTTAGTATCAGTTGATTTGGCCTAAGCCAATATCAGTTGCCATTTATATCCGGTGCTTATCCCCCGAGTAGAATTGATAGATAGGATGGCTAATACGGTAGACAGCAGCGCCACTTGAGACATCCCAGTTCGATATATTCTCCACGACATCACGGCCTGCTTGATGAACAACTTAATGAATCCAAGGAGCCATAAGTTTCATTGCTGTTGGTGAACACCCCAACGGCACCGTATGGATGTCGATCTCCGGTTGCTTCGCAGTTTACGGTACTCCTTATGCCAAAGGAAGGAGTCCGATCGATGGACGTTTTTCTTATCCGCAGACGACTGAGGCTGTCAGGAATTCGTTTCATCTCCTCTTTCGAGGGATACTACACTACCCGTACGGATGCTGCATCGTTCGGTTTACGCTGGTTAACGGTGAACTTCGGCGTCAATCGACGTCAACTTCGGTGGGTATTGTCCGCATAGGCGACGGAGTTTCTATGCATCAAATTTCAATTAGCTTCATTTAGGAACGGATTTGGGTAGTCAGTCGATATTCACATCGTCATGTTCGGCCAAACGTGCTCATGACGACGTCCTACGGGCGAAAGGGGTTCGAAGTAAAAACCCTACATTCTTGAGCAGTTCTTTGGATATAATTCTCGCTGTGTCGGCCGTCTAAGATACGATGTGTTGCAACATACGATACGCCTGGAAACATGTACCTAGGACTTCAGTGTCAATTCGTACTGCATGTCTCTTCGTCAGTCTTTAACGTTGAAGCACACCATTGTCGAGTTATTCCGATGCGGTAATTGTGTAAAGCCGCTTCAAGCCGGGAATTCGTTCGACACTACTGGTCGCTCGGCTCACTATAGCATTAGTACTTGTGACAGCTAGACACTAATCGTAAGGTGGGCGAAGACACAATTTTCGATTGGTTGCATTGCTGATATGACAAGTAGCTACTATATTGCAACCGCAATAGTATTCGTACTGTTGCTTTATAGGTTAGGTCGATGCTCGGCCAGTCCACACGTTGATAGAGAAAATCCTTTGGATGTAGCTCAAAGCCATTGTCCAGTTTGCATTGCGTTGGCCATTGTTTCCATGGAATAGCTGACGACATGGCCCTAGCATAGCTCCACATCATGTTGTTTCCGGCGCAGTCGCTTTTGAATATTGGTGGGTTGGCGCCTGCAGTCGAATTTTGGGCTGGCAAATTTAGTGCCCACCATTATCGCACTGGAATAATGATTGACAACACGTCGACTCTGACAGGAGGAAAGGGGAACCAACAGTACAAGCCGGCGAACGGCGAATGCTATGTAAACACCGAGGCGAATTCAGGCTCGTAAAGGCGCACACAAACTTGGTTTCGTTTACTGTATCTATGGGGGTTGATCTATGTGCAGGGTGGTGGGACAGTTCCACAGTGCAAATCATCATCACCAAGAGGTCCGCAAGTATGATTGCTCGGCTATGCAGTCCGAAAACAAACTCAGCCGTTTGTTTCTTATTTCTCATGGATTTCTTCTGGTCACCAAAGGGATTGTGTCCCGCCCCCCCTGGATTTGTTTGCAGACACCACCCCGCATGTCGAACTATTCAAAGGATCCTGTATCAACTTTGGAGGGTCTCTAGGCAGCAATATCTTTGCATCGTCCTTACATCGTTCTGCATATGCACACGGTTATGTGCATGTCATAGGTGTTGCAGTCTAGTTTTTCAGACCTTAGGAAGGTGAAGATACCACGAGACCACACGCATTGCATCTTCTGGATGTCTCACCCCTGTTGCCAGGCGCTTCGATTGATGCAAGATTATAGGGAATTTCTGTGTTGTCCTCTCAGTATTCGATCTTTCGACCTACCAAGATGGCTTGTAGTATGCAGCCTTGTTTCATCATTGATTGCGACATTTCATCGATTACGTCTGTGTACTTAGATGCTTATCCACCGTCTTTGGTGGCTAGCACTAAGCCTTAGTTGATTGATTCCTGCCTTCTATAATGTATCTTCTGTGGGCTCCATTGCATGCGTGTGCACTGCTGCAACTATTCCCCTGTCGGATCCTGTAGAGATTTTGCTGAAGGACGGAGTCGTCCGGGGAACTTCCTTGAGTGAGTGCTATGTACGCCTTGTGGGCTGGGCCTTGCTCGATTCATCACTTTCACAACTCCCTGAGCTTTGGACACCTCGATCAAAACACCAAGAGACGCAACAGGCATTGAGTCATCCACAATACAAGACTGAGTCCTTGTTTCTGCAGAACGCATGCTAGATGGTGAGGTTCATGCGCGACCGTGCCCAGTCCGCTCCTATCGATAGGTGTAAGGTTACAACAGAATACTCGGGCGTGCGTCAACGTTTGGTTTGTGCTCTGTGAAGCAATTTATATGGCCTTGCAAAGACGACTATCTGCATTGACGGCTCGGGAGCACGGTTTACTCCGCAACAGTGTCTAGACTCAACTGAAGGAGAAATACTTTGGAACGTTCCAGAAGTCTTTCTGATTCAGACTCACCATACATCCTCTTGCCTACCAAAACACCGACAATTTTTAAACCTACGACATGTGGTCTGACGTGTAATGGGATATGATAGAGCCTGTCTGTTCTTGGAAGTCTTGCTAGGTGGGCTATTGATATATGAGTAAACGGAAAAAAATCCTTGGATTATTCCTTATCGGATCTAGCACTTCCTGTATCATATTGGATAGTGGGTTACTTGTCTGGACTTGCAATCCGGACTAGGGAAGTCCCTTGCAGTAAAGCATGACTGTGAAGGACAAATCCGCTTCGTTCGGTCGATCATGTGGATCCTGAGGCTGCAATTTCGACCAGTGGGATGTCATTGTTGTACATGTACATTGGGATTTAAAGTTTGGATGGTGCAGATGGGATATGGGGGCCTTCTCCTTCCCCTCTGCTTCGTCACCACACAATTTTTGGACCTAATTCCTCCCTGTTGGGACAGCGATTAGTAGCCGCCCTGTCCGTCGGTTATTTTTCGTGGCTCCCACTCTAGAGCTCAACGCTGCGCGGATTCGGAGTGTGCGTCCGAGCTTTCATTCGTTCGGTCTTCTGTACGGCTTGCCAGTGTAGAAACGTTCTTTGCCGTTTCACCTGCAGGTTCTTCTGCTTTCTTCGGATTACGTTTATAAGGCAATTCCTATGTTCCTCCTCCAGGTTTCTTTAGCAGCTTCGATTGACATGAAATCAGTATGCCGGTTTCGCATACTGGAACGTATTGGCAATCGCATTTGCAAGGTCAGTTTCTCTACGTTGCAGTCTCCGTTGCTAATCGAACCATACCACGAAGAGGTGGTAGTCTATTTATGATGCAGTGGAATTTTTCTGTTCTGACACTTCTAGCATAGCCTTATGCAACGTTAATCGGCTATCAACCCCCGTCTACGAAGTCTTCGAGCACAGTGGCGGCAATATACCGTTGCACCCGAGCTCCAATAGCGCAGGTGTCAGCACAAAAACCCCGCAGTGCTGGTACTCTTGCGTCGTCAATGTCAATGGGCGCGATTATGAGACGACCTATGTATACAGGGCGGAGGAAAATGCCAGAGAACGGGCCGCAAAGAAAGCCTATGAGGCTTTGAGCAATTAGACGAAAGGATCATGGATGTTGGGCTGGTTTTCAGCAGAATAAGTGGTTCTGGGAATTGTTGGTTATAATTTAGATAGGTATGTGGCGAAGGCATGCAAACTTCCAAAAACTGAAGAGTGTGCGGCAGATTTGATGCTACTGTAGACGCTGTGTCTGCTTTCTTCTTTCTTTCACTTCTGCAGGTTTATTTCGGCTCGTCCCACATCACGCATTTTTCAAGTTGATGTTTTTCTTTTTTAATCTTTCTGGGTCCCTCATTTAGTCTGTGAGTTAGTTCCCTTGACGTGGGCGCATTATTATTGAACCACTGTATGCAAAATGCCTTGAGGTCCTAAAAGACATCGACAACTTGACCTTTTTGGAAGACAGTTCACGGTCGGGATACTGGTCTGGGGTTAGATCTGCTCTCATTCTTCACATTTTCTACGCCACCACGGGCCTTGCATTAGATCCTTCACTTCGTGTGTTTTGCATAACGCCGTGCCGATCACAGATCAATGCTTTCTATCTATTAGTTATCAATCGCATTCCAGAGGAATTAGGTATAAGTCCTCGGTCGCATAGATTTAGATGCCGGGGTGCGTTTATCTAGATTCAGCCCCATACCCAAAAGGAGGCGGGCGGCATTCTGGTCAGCCGAGGTTTATCAGAACATCGCGTCTGCAAAACACCTACGCGTATGTATGAGCTCATGCATATTTCGCATGGCCGTAAAGTCTTTGTGGGTGCAGTGCTTCTTTTTTTTTAGACTCTGTTGCACTACGGCCATTTCTCTCGTTCTGCTTGACGAATTATAACTAGCGGACAATGAATTAATTGCGCCAATGTCCTCCAGCTGTCACAAATCCTTGGACTAAACCGGATTGGCAAACGAACACCTCAGCCTTCCTGCACGGACGTCTACTCCAAATATCATTTGAACGAATCCGCAGTGTTCACGTGGGCGACGGCCCTGTCGAGGAAGGCATGTCTACCACACGAATCTCCATCCTGGCTTGACTCTGGTTTTTGTATTTAGGCTTGAGGGGCGATGGATGAGGGAGTTAGAGCTGGGAACGGGACGGACGTTCATGGATTATCAAGACAACACAGCGAATGCTCAGGTACAGGGATCTATGATGGAAGATACTGGTACAATGGCTGACTACGTCGTCCTGCAGATCACTGGAGTTTCCTGTGGGTGAGGGCTTGCATAGTTAGGGCCGAACAGGCTTTTCTCCGACTCGCCAGTCGTTTCGCCTGATGCAGCACTTCCTCCACCTCTACTGGAGTGAGAAAGGACGAAAGGCTAATTGTCATATGCCAACTCATCAATGCAGCCCCTAAATTGTTTCCGCTTATATTCATAACCAGCAGCTGGGATTGAACTCGGAGACCTTCGACAGATTGATATTTTTACGCTCCTTGCGGAACATCAGTCGGGCCAGTGCTGATAGAGCAAGGGGACGCGGGGGGACGAGGCTCCAGTACACTGTCTGACTATCTGTGTTTTGCACGTTGGACGTAGAACGACCAGCAATTGACCCTATCACTATGTTCCACTCACGTAATAGGGGGGAGGGCATTTAGTTATTCGTATTCTGAACTTCCTTGTGACATAGTAGCAATGTTATTGAGTATCCAACTAACATGTTGCTCCGGATTATAGCTTGACTCCAAGCAAAGACCATTACAGATGTCCGTGTCCGTCGTCAGAACTGAATAACGACAGTGCGATATATCCCAGCAAGCCTTGAAGTTGGGTACATGGGCTTGCGTTTCAATCGTGGACTGGGCATTCAAATTGTCTGTGCGTATACATTGGATGATCACAAACCTTCTCGAACGACGCAAACGCACACACACCACTAGCTAATTTTGGCGGGGAATCTCCCTGCAAGCTGCAAGGTCACTATCAACAATTTTCCGTGTTCGTGGTACTATCGCGGACCAGTAGTCTTCTAGCTTCACATGTAGCCCGGCGGGGTGGGAAAGGCGTGAGGCCTTTTGTGAGTCGAGATGATATCGACCTCGTACAGCACCACCCAATGCAACACTCTCGAACGAGATATGTTCCGTTTGCTCGTTACCTGCCAGATTGCCTTTTCCCGATCGAATCATGAAACTAGAAGGTCGGGTGGAGGTAAGGTAGTGGGTTGTGGAGGAGGTGATGGGTGGTGGTGGAAGCTTGGATAGGCTTGCCAGCTGGACAAGTCATCATAGGACTCACATGTTGGATTCGCCCTCAACCACTCGCGGCATGGAATCAGAGGAAGCGGATGCTGCCTACCATCAACACACCTACACTAGAAGAGAGCGAACGATACGAGATACCACAAACCGGGGGGCCGCCTTGCAGGGCAGCTACACACTTTCTTTGGTTCCCCGCCCTTTCCGTCCCATTCATTCCACCTGTTGACTTGATTGATTACGGATTTTCCAGAGCCGGATCAACTTCCCTCCCTTCCCCTCCATCCCATACGTACGATTGAGATAATCATGGCAAGTATTTCTCGATCCCCACACAATCCACACCATACACGAAAGACGGTTATATTTCGCCTACCGTGCACCCTCTGGACGCCGTCGTTGAGAACACGCCTCCTTCTTCACCATCATCTCATCGTCAGCCAGACGTACAACTACCCACTGCTTCTCCGTCCACTCTAGAGATTTTCCGTCCGCCCCAACATTACTCTTCGTATAGCTGAGAAAACTCCACCGGTGGTTTTTGCTGCCCGCACACACACTATACAATTTCATCGACGCCGTCTTCTTCTTGCGGAGAAACCGATTGAAAGATTACAGTAAAGGGATTTTATTCCGTTGGCTTTTGTAATACCACTACGGGCACCATATCTGCCCAATTTCAAACCGACCCAACTTAACCTACCACCCCTTCCTTTCCGTCCGTCCCTTGCATCAAAGCCCCTAAACATGTACTACATCCTTTACCTCTCTAGTAAGCAAGCCCCCAAACCCACCACCATCACCACCATCACCACCAAACCCCACTTCCCCCAATACGCCCCTCCCGTTTGCTAACCCCCCCAACCAGGTCTTTGCCGTCGCCGCCGCTGGTCGGACCCCTTGTACAAGTGCTTTGCATACAGCTCGGGATACGCCTGCACGGTTTCCGTCAACCACCGGGAGTACCAGACGGAAACCACACACGCGACCGAGGACCTGGCGAAGGAGGCCGCAGCAATGAAGGCGTACCTCGTGTGCAGGAACCTGAGCGTGTCCGAAGGCCAGGCAGCTGCTACACAGTATCCGGCAGCTGTTAGTGTTGGCAGCGGTGGCGGTAGTGGCGGATGGGTGGGACGAGGAGCGTAGAAAGGGTAAAGGCATCCGGCCCGGGTGAGGATTAGGTTGGTTGTGGTGGTGATATGTGCAGTCCGTTGGGGTTTCCTTCATTTTTTTTCCCTTGCCAGAACGAGACGTTCGACGTTCGACGTATTGGGTGCCTGCTGATCGCTGCTGCGCTTTTTTTTTCTTTGTACATGCTTTTTTTGGACTCCTTTTCGTCTTTCTTGCATTTTTTTGTTTCAACCAACCCGTGGGTCTTGAGGGTTGGTTCATCGACAGAAGCTCTTCGATTGGAGAAACGGCATCGAAGTCTTTCATTTTAGGTAGTTTTTGAGTATGGCGGGAGTGTACGGAGGGTGGGTGGTTTTCATTAGGACTGTCATTTTTTCCGCTTTTGCATTTACATAAGGGGGGTGGGGAATTGGAAACGGTCGTTTTGGTTTGTTGCTTGTTGGTTTGCATGCAGCAAAAGCATATACGAGTGATCGAGCGTGAAATGGTTCATCCCGTCTTTCTCCTCCGGTGGTGGTGTGGTGGTAGTCGTGGTGGTGGGGATTTTGTTTCTAGCGGGTGGGTTTGATGGATGGATGACGGTGCGTTGGCGAAGTGCGGGGTTTCCATGTGCCGGCACGGCCGCCGTTTCTTGCGATGAGGTGGGTGTGAGTGAGTAAGGGAACGCGAAAGGAACGGTAGATATGCTGAGCTGGCACGTGTGGCGTGCATACTACTTCAATATATGTACGCCATTACTGACGCGCCAGGACTGTCTTTTTCAGCTTTGTGCTACACCTAACCCTTGTTCCTATGTGATGTATGGCTCCTCCGTCTATCTTCCGTCCAAATTGGCATGTTCAATTTCAATTCTGGAACCGCGAAGGATTTATCATCACTGCAATGGCTATTTGGACACGATTATTGATTGGAGCACCGAGTCTCTCCGATTGGAACAAATGCATTTGTGAAACACAACCCCCGAGTGGCAGCAGCAGCAGCAGCAGCGGCGGCAGGTAACAAACTTGGAACTTGGAAGTCACAACTTTTTGTTTCGGATCCATTGGACATTCTCTCAACCGCAATACTGTATGGGGATATCCGGATAAAAAAAAAAGAAACGTACACCGGAAGAGCTACATATGATACTCGGTAACTGGCGTTTGGAGAAACAACAGCATAAGCAACCGGCATGTATCTCCTCATATTTGGCACATTGGAACGGTACTTCAAAATTGCACATGGTGTTTCTTCCCATGAGCACGTTTACTCCTGCGAAGATTGTGTGTTTTCCATCTAATCCCGCCACCACCACCAATCACCCAATTGCTTCTAGGTGTTCATCCCGGCTCTCCCCCCAAGTGCTGCATTTCCCTACAGCCCAGAAACTAAGGGGTTGCATCTATTGGTTAACTTTGGATCTTAAAGGGCTGAATATCGTTTTCCGTCAACCGACCCGCCATCCAAACTCTGAGCTGTCCTGCTTAGTGGGGTTGTAGGGAAATTCAGCACTTTCATTACTCTGGCCGGAAGAGATAACTAGCCCATTACCATAGGGCGGTTTTCTCTTGGTGTGTTTGGATAGGAGCAAAACGTTCCTGATGGTTGGTTGACGGACGTTATGCAGGGGGCAGTTGAATATCATGGGATGACTCTGAGAAAGAAAAAAAAGAATACATAGCATCTAGAAACGCAACGCAACGAACGACCAAAATGGGATCCCTAGCCCTGAAAGCCGGCGCCAAGAACCAGGAGGTTGTTTTTGAAAGTCCCATTTTGTGGCCTGTTATCTAGGGGAAGTTTATACCTAGTCCAATAATTGTAGCATGTAAACTTACTTACGGGATTCGAGAAGCCCGCTGACCGGCAACATGACCGACCATTGAACAACACAGTCGTACCTTGCGTTCTTAGTCTCAGTTTCTCGGTCTGCTGTCGGACTCGCCTTCCCGCTTCTCTAGAACCAGAACTGGTGAACAAACCCATCTACTCCAACCATACCACTCCTTCTATACTCCCAATCCCTTCCCTTCCTGAAGCCTTCCACCCCACACAGCGCCCAATCCCGCCACCGCCGCCAACACCCAAAACACCCCCCCCCCTCCTACGCCCACTCCTCCACCCTCTAGCCCGGCTGCAAACCCGGCAGCACCAACCACCGGCCCCACCGCCCTACTGGCACACGCAATGCTGCTCCCAAGCCCGTGCACAGTCCCCAGCACGCCCTCCTCCTCCACGCTATTTGTCAACAAGATAACGCTCCCAGGCAACGCAAACGTTCTCGCGGCGACTTGAGTCCCGAGCACGCCTACAATCCCCACCCACATGGCCACGCTGTTGGGAGCAAGGAAGGAAAGCAGTGGCGTGAACATATATGCAATTGGGAACAGATAGCATGAGAGCTGGAATGAGCGCAGCAGGCCAAAATGCTGCTGAAGCGGTGGGTAGAAGAAGAGTTGTACGAGAATTCCTATGACACCGAGGAGACTGAGCGCCAGACCGACACGTTGTGCGGGCAGCTCGAGACCGCCGTGCAGCGCTGACCCGCCGCGAGGAGTGGAGAGGAAGATGGTGTAGAGGTGCATGAAAGTGCTATTGTGGAGCGGGAGCAGGCCGAAGGCGAGGAGCGTGGTGAGAATGTTTGGGGTGAGGATTTTCCGGAGTGGGGGAGATTTTGTCGCAGAAGGTGGAGGCTGGGGTTTACTATTGAGGAGGGGTGCTGTTTCGTCGTCGACAGCGGTGTGTTGTGGGCGTCGCCGGAAAAATCGTGAGAGGAATTCGTGACCTATGTCGCGTCGGTGCTTCTTACTTTCCAACGTCTACCCCGTCCATTAGCAACAATCCTACCCTACGAGGAGGAGATCCCCACCTCCTCTAGGAACAACAGTCCGGCGATAAAGCTGCTGGCAAGCAACACAGCACTGACAACATTCGGTAGCGCCCATCTCCACCTGCGGCACCACTCACATTCCCCAAACACGGCGGGCCACGTACTCGCCGGATCCGCCAGCAGCCCACCGAGTGCCGGCCCCACGATAATGCCAATATTGAAGCACATGGGCATGATCAGGAACGCGCGGCTCTGATAGCGTTTCTCCCTGACCGTCTCGGAGACCATCGTCCGCAGCACACCAACATTCCCATTCAGACATCCGCCGAGGATGCGGAACATTAGTGCGGTTCTGAAGTTCTCTGCGAAACCGAACCCAAGCACCGAGATTGTGGTCCCAAGCAGACCGAGAAGAATGCACGGTTTGCGACCGATACGATCCGAGAGCCGCCCCCACAGCATGCCCGTAAGACACTGCGAGAACGCGAAGGAGGAGGCCATGATACCCGCACGACGGGAGATGGTGGCGGAGGATGGCGAAGGCTCATCGGGACTGTGGAGGGACTCGAGAAAGAAGTAGAGGTAGCTCAGGAGTGACGTTTGTGTGAGGGGCTCGCTGAGGCGGCAGAGCGTGAGAATGAATAGTTGTTTTTTGTGCGGGAGGGCGAGCCAGGAGGACGGCGGTGGTGGTAGTTCTTCGGCATCTTTGTGGGCTTCGATGGAGGGGGCGTCGTTGTAGCGAAGTGATGGTGGTGGTGGTGGTAAAACTGGGGATATCATCTTGGAAGGTCGATCAATCATTCATTCAGTCGTAGCATCTATCAACCAAACCGATCAAACCCTCAAAATAGCAAACAAGGGAAGAGTCTTTGATTCAACCATCACTATCCTCATCGATTACAACTACCCAATCACAACGCCACCCATCTACGGTCCGGATCCCACGGCACCTCCCTCCCTGCGTCACCAATAACGTGTGTCACCATCTTATCGCGATACCTTACTAGCGTGTTTCTCGTCACTTCCACACAATGGCCGACTCCTCCTCCCTCATCCACACGCTCGCGCTCACGCCGCACCCAGAAGGCGGTTTCTACCGTCGCACGCACGAGAACCCACTCACAGTTCCGAACCCTTTTCCTTCTTCCTCTGAGGACACTACCCGGCTCGCCTCCACCAGCATCCACTACCTCCTCACACCCTCCTCTCCGGTCGGTCATTTCCACCGCAACAAATCATTGACGTACCATTTTCTCCATCGCGGGCGGGGGCGGTATCGGTTGATTCACTCGGATGGGGGTAAGGTGGAAGAGTTCATGGTTGGTCCCAACGTCGAGGCTGGGGAGAAGATCTCGTGGGTTGTTGAGGGAGGGTTATGGAAGTCGTCGCAGCTAGAAGGTGAGGAGGGATTGCTGATAAGTGAGGTTGTCGTGCCGGGGTTTGAGTTTAGAGATCATGAGTTTTTGGATTGGAAACGCTTGTTGGAGTTGGTGGGTGAGGAGAGGGCCGTGGCGTGGAGGGAGCTTTTGAAAAAGGAGAATCGTGGGGAGTAAGTGTACGTATTCACAAATTCAGATACATCTTGAAGTTGGTGACGGAATTCGACTCTATGACCTCCCCCCTCTATCTAGAGAGCGCAAAGTTATGATAATGGCTAAGCAACAACTCTAACCCTTCAGTAATCCTCGAGGAAATGTCGAAGACATAGGATGCGCAACTATTGGACACAATGATCTATATAGGGAGATTCAATATAAACAGCCTCCTAGCTGACTGAGTGACTCGCTCATTAACACCACCAGAAATTGTGAAAGGGCTGGTCATGGGCTATCACCCACAGAGCCTAGAGCGAAACATCTTGTCTCGTAGCAAATATAACCTCATTGGTCCATCTCGCCCTGTGAAACCACAGCTTCTAACCCCACCTTTCACCCCCACCTTTCCCCCCTATACACACACGACACTTGCTTCCATGAACGAATGGATCTACCCATTTCCCTGCAAGCACGTTCTGATGAGTGACTGAGCTTCCCCCGTGCTAGTGATACACTCCTTCCATGTACCCAAAATCCGCGTCAGCGTTCGGCCAGAGTTTTTGTGGGACTTCGTCCAGTACATGGGCGGTTATGTAGGCGTGTCGCACATAGCTGTTCGGCTTGGGTACGCATCGATACAATCCACTACGAGGCGGGCGAGCTCGAGTGCAATATATGGTACAAGGTACTGCTGCTGCTCCATACCCACTTCTAAAGTGTATTTATCAAAACCCTACCAGCCCTTCCGCCCATTTCTCAGCCTCCTTGACATACTCACTC